>OGWT01001567.1_pt1 | contig 17115 bp, 10 predicted proteins | sample 1576101 | NCBI WGS metagenome assembly OGWT01 (sample SAMEA3541481, study PRJEB24748) | human gut metagenome | biome: human gut; feature: human-associated habitat; material: faeces | place: China | collected 2012 | reverse complement strand
CGCCGACGGCGGGATCGCTTCGTCGTTTTATAACAGTGCGTTTTCTCTCCTGAAATTCGGCCGGATCGTTTGCTGTTCGGGTGAGGGGAGTCGTTTATAAAACGAAAGACGCGTCGCATCGTGCGCGTCTTCCGGATGTTCGTCCCCGTTCGGAGCCGGTAGCATTTATTCGCCGAGCGTTTCGAGCAGGTCGTAGGAGGGTGCGAAAAACAGCGTGCCGGTTACGGCGGTACTGAAATCGAGCAGGCGGTCGGTATTGCCTGCCGGATCGCCGACGAACATGTTTTCCAGCATCCGCCGCGTGGTGGAGAACGTTCCCGCATAACCGATGAAATAGGTGCCGTATTCTCCTTTGGAGGTGTTGGCGAAAGGCATGTTCGCCCGTACGATCTTCAGGTCGTTGCCTGCGCTGTCCTGGATGTTGGTCACGGCATTGTGAGCGTTGGCGGGTTTCTCCTCGTCGGAGAGTTCCACGTCGTTGAATTTTTTCCGGCCGATCGTTTTTTCCTGTTCCTCGACCGGCAGGGCGTTCCATGCGTTCATGTCGTGCAGGTATTTCTGCACGAAAATGTAGCTGCCTCCCGCAAATCCGGAATCTTCATCCCCGATTACGGCGAACTCGTACGGATTTTCGTCCACGGCCGGGTTTTCGGTGCCGTCTACGAATCCGATGATCGCCTTGCCGTCCTGATACCTGAAGCCGTGAACTTCGTCAATGGGGTCTACGGTTCCTTTCAGCTTTTCGTCGATGATGGAAGCGAATTCGAAACAAACGCCCATCTGCCTGCCCCGGATGTGGAAAAACAGGTCTCCGGGCGTGGAAACCGCCGTATGCCTGGCGCCTTTGATCTCTTGGAACGTTTCGAGTTCCCGCGGTTTCGGCCGTTCCGGGAAAAGACGGCTCCATGCGTCGGCCCCGAATCCCATCGTACAACTGAACTGCATGTCGGGGAATCGGTTGCGTATGCTGCGGATCATGGCCGAGAAGTTGGCGCACAAATCTTTTATCCGGTCTGCCGTCCGGGGCGTTTCTTTGAGTCCGTACACGATAAAGACGGCGTTCTCGCCCGCTCTTTCGGTTACGTCCTGCGGTATGTTTCCTGCGATCGCAGGGGGCGTGTTTAAATTCATATCATTAGGATTAACGGTTGATCGCGCATTTGCCCCGGTTGCCGCGTACAGGGCGCCGGGGATCGAAAGATACGAAAGAAGGACAAAAAAAACAATGCTTTCTTTCGCTTTCCAAAGCTGAAAACAATATCGGATTCCGGAATGATTCATGGCCTTTGCGATTTGATATGCCGCGTTTTACGGACGACGGGACGGCCTTTTCGGGAATTGCCGGTTCGTCCGCTGTTTTTGCGTTCCGGTCGAAACCGATCGCGTGCGAACCGATGCTCAATCGTTCTCCCGACGGGACGGTTCGGAAATCGAAGGTATGGAATTTATCGTAATTTTCCGCCTTTCTCCGCCGGAAATTCCATAAATGTACCCGAATGCGGTATCGTTTTCCGGGAAGCGTTCGTCCGGCGGTACGAGTCGTTTTCGGGTACCCGGTCGGACGGCGGGTTTTGTAGTTCCGATCCGGCCGGAAGCGTACGATTTTTCGCGGAAATGATTACATTTGCAAATCTAAAATTCAGCTAAATGGAGAAAAAACTACATCGGGGGACCCTTTGCGTTCAGGCGGGATGGACTCCCAAAAAAGGCGAGCCCCGCGTGCTGCCGATTTATCAGAGCACCACGTTCAAATACGAGACGAGCGAACAGATGGCCCGGCTGTTCGATCTGGAAGAGAGCGGCTACTTCTATACCCGGCTGCAGAACCCGACCAACGATGCGGTAGCGGCGAAGATCGCTGCGCTCGAAGGCGGCGTAGCCGGCATGTTGACCTCTTCGGGCCAGGCCGCTTCGTTCTATTCCGTGTTCAACATCTGTTCGGCCGGCGACCACGTCGTCAGCGCGTCGACGATCTACGGCGGAACCTATAACTTGTTCGGCGTGACGTTGCCGAAACTGGGCATCGAGGTGACGTTCGTCGATCAGGACGCTTCCGAGGAGGAGATCGCCCGGGCGTTCCGTCCGAATACCAAAGCGCTGTTCGGCGAAACGATATCCAATCCCGGCGTAGCCGTGCTGGATATCGAGAAATTCGCGCGGATCGCGCACGGTCACGGCGTACCGCTGATCGTGGACAATACGTTCGCCACGCCGATCAACTGCCGCCCGATCGAGTGGGGGGCCGACATCGTGACGCACTCGACGACCAAATATATGGACGGCCATGCGACCAGCGTTGGCGGCGCGATCGTCGACAGCGGCAATTTCGATTGGGAAGCCCATGCGGACAAATACCCCGGACTGACCCGTCCCGACGCTTCGTATCACGGACTGACCTATACGAAAAATTTCGGCAAGTTGGCCTATATCACCAAGGCGACCGCGCAGTTGATGCGCGACCTGGGCTCGATCCAGTCGCCTCAAAACGCTTTTTTGTTGAACCTCGGACTCGAAACGCTGCACCTGCGGATGCCGCGCCACTGTGCCAATGCGCAGAAAGTAGCCGAATACCTGAAAGGCAACGGGCAGGTGGCATGGGTGAATTACTGCGGCCTGAAAGGGGACAAATACTACGATTTGGGGCAAAAATACCTGCCGAACGGTTCCTGCGGCGTGCTGTCGTTCGGACTGAAAGGCGGACGCGACGTGTCGATCCGTTTTATGGACAACCTGAAACTGGCCGCTATCGTCACGCATGTGGCCGACGCCCGCACTTCGGTGCTGCACCCGGCGAGCCATACCCACCGCCAACTAACCGACGAACAACTGATCGAAGCCGGCGTAGCGCCCGACTTGATCCGTTTTTCGGTCGGCATCGAGGATGCGGAGGATATCATCGCCGATATCGAACAGGCCTTGTCGAAATAGAGGATTATCCGGTTTTACGAATGGTTTGCGATGTGGCATTTTGCGGAATGCTGCATCGCTTTTTGTGTGAAAAAGGTGCTTATTTTTGTCTTTTGTAACAAAATTTTTCATCTTTGCAAAAGTTGGTCCGGATTGGAGGCTTGATTAAATTAGGGTTGCTGGATGAGAAAATTTCTACTTGCTTTGTTGCTGAGCGTTAGTGTCCTGGGCGTTTCCGCACAAAAATATACGATATCCGGAAGAGTGCAGATCGGCAAGTCGTCGAAAGGGGTTCCGATGGCCGTCGTGACGGTGGTCGACGCGAACCTGTGGGCGATTACCGACGACAATGGACATTTTTCGATCAGGAACGTGCAGGCCGGCAAGCATCCGGTCAATGTTTCGTGCCTGGGGTACGTCGCTCTGGACAGCGAGTTGAACGTGACCGGCGATAGGGACGATCTGGTTTTCCGGTTGTGCTGCGCCGACCTGAAACTCTCCGAAGTGGTGGTTACCGCGCGCGAGAACCGCAACAGCATGAGCACTTCGCGCGTGATCGACAAGGCGGCGCTGGACCATTTGCAGATGGTCAACGTTTCGGACGTGTCGAGCCTGCTGCCGGGCGGCAAAACCGTGAACCCGAACCTGATGAAAGACAACGTGTTTTCGATCCGCGACGGCGGCGTCTCGCAGGGGAACGCTTCGTTCGGTACGGCGGTCGAGGTCGACGGCGTACGGTTGTCGACGAACGCTTCGTTCGGCGACTTGTCCGGAGCGAGCACGCGGAATATCGCATCGAGCAACGTGGAATCCATCGAAGTAATTACGGGTATTCCGTCGGTCGAATACGGCGACCTGACGAGCGGCGTCGTCAAGGTAAAGACGCGCAAGGGCAAAACGCCTTATACGGCGACTTTTACGACGAACCCCAAAACCAAGCAGTTTTCGCTGAGCAAAGGTTTCGACCTGGGGAGGGATCTCGGTTCGCTGAATGTCGCGCTGGAGCATACGCGCGCGATCGACAACCCGGTTTCGCCGTACACGACTTACCAGCGGAACGGAATCGCGCTGAATTATGCGCGCGTTTTCAGGCGGGGAAGCACGCCGCTGAACTTTTCGGTCGGCCTGACGGGCAATCTCGGCGGCATGAATACCAAGGACGACCCGGACGCGCAGACCGGCGAGTGGAAAAAGGCGCACGACAATGCGTTGCGGTTCAATACTTCGCTCGACTGGCTGCTGAACAAATCCTGGATTACGAACGTGGCGGTAACGGCCTCGGTGAATTATGCCGACATGCTGTCGAAATACCACTTGCCGGTACATACCGCGTCGGAACAGCCGGCCGTGAATGCGACGACCGAAGGTTATTTCGTCGCCAATCAACTGCCTGTCAATTACGTGAACACACAGTTCATCGACTCGAAAGAGCTGGATTACGGGGTCTCGCTGAAGGCGAACTGGTCGCGCCGTTTCGACCGGCTGCTGAACCGGGTGAAAGCCGGCGTCACCTGGAGCGCGAACGGCAATGTCGGTCAGGGCGAGTATTATGAAAATCCGCAGTTGCAGCCGAACGGTTTCCGTCCCCGGCCGTATACGGACATTCCGTATATGCATAACCTGGCGGTCTACCTCGAAGACAACCTGACGCTGCAGCTCGGTCAGACTTCGCTCGGGGTGATGGCCGGCGTCCGCGGCGAGAAGACCCTGATCAAGAACATGCAGTACGACAAGGCGCAGAGCCTGTCGCCGCGATTCAATGTGAAATATACGCTGATCAATCGCGAACGGAAATATTTTCTGAACCAGTTGAACGTACGGGGCGGATGGGGAATCACCGAGAAACTGCCGTCGTTCAATATCCTTTACCCCGATCCGCTGTACCGCGATATCCAGGTGTTCGGGGCTTCGTACGCCGACAACCGCAGCGTGTATGTCTACCATACGACGCCCTATTCGATCGCCTACAACGACAACCTGCGGTGGATGCGTAACCGGAATATCGAGGTCGGGGTGGATCTGACCCTCGACGGCACCCGGATATCGGTGGCCGGTTATTTCAATAAAACCAAGTATCCTTATCGCCTCAATACGACCTATTCGCCGTTCGAATACCGCATCAGTCAAGTGCCGGGCGGTTATAAAATGCCGGCCAATCCCGACATCGTCGTGGATAACCGCACCGGTCAGATCCTCGTGGGCGACAAGGACGATCCGTCGGCCGGTTACACGCCGATGGATACCAAGGTGATGGACAAGACTTTCGTGAAGAACATCTATCAGGACAACAGTTCGCCGGTCGACCGGAAAGGTTTGGAAGTGACGGTCGATTTCCCGCAGATTCCGTCGATCCGGACACAGTTCCGTTTCGATGCCGCTTATACGAACGTGAAGTACGTCAACGAAGGGTTTTCCTACATTTACAAGGAAAACCAGTCGCATTCGTCGATTCCGGGTCGTTCGTTCGAGTACGTGGGGATTTATGCCGACAACGGCGGTTCGACGACCGCCACCTACAACGGCCGGCAGACGAAGCGTCTCGATGCGAACCTGACCGCCATTACGCACATTCCGTCGATCCGGATGGTCATCTCGTTGCGCCTGGAGGCGTCGCTGGTTTCGCGCTCGCGGAACATCTCGTCCTATCACGGTAAACAACTGGCCTACCAGGTGGAGCAGGAGGGCGAGAGCTATACGGCGCTGAGGCCGCTTTACTATATGGATCTGGAAGGAAACGTCTACAATTACGACGATGCCGCCGCAAACGATCCCGTGCTCAAGGGGTTGATAATCAACGGGAACTCATTCCAGTTGAAACAGGACGGGTACGATCCTTATTTTTCAGCCAATCTGAGCATTACCAAGGAGATCGGTAACGTGGCGTCGGTTTCGTTCTACGCCAACAACTTTACCAATGCCCGCAAGTACCTGGCTTCGTATGCGAGCGGGGTGAAGGTGATCCTGACTCCCGATTTTTATTACGGACTGACCTTGCGGTTAAAATTTTAGCGGAAAAGGAGTATGAAAAAGTATAAATATATCGCGGGAATCGTATTGGGCATGGTCGCTGTCGTGTTGTGTTCGTGCAACGACTTGCTCGACGGGAAGGATAATCCGTACGAGGGGACGACTCGGGAGCTCACCGTGCGGCTGGTGTACCCCGAAGGTCATCCCGACCGGGAGGGCGGGAGTGCGCGGGTGACTCTGGAGGACGTGGACAGGGGCACGGTTTATACGGCTTCGGCCGGCAACGACGATATGGCCCGGTTCGAAGTGGCTTTCGGAATTTACCGGGTCAGCGCGCGCGACCGGGTGTCGGAGCAGGATGCGGTCATCTATTTCAACGGCGCGCGCGATCAGATGATCGTCTCTGCGGCCAGCGACCTTTCGCAGCCGGTGAATATCCCGCTGGTGGCTTCCAAAACCAGTCAAATCGTCATCAAGGAGGTCTACTGCGGCGGCTGTAAGAAAGATCCGCTGGAAGGTACTTATCAGAGCGATAAGTACGTGATCCTGTACAACAATTCCGAAAAGGTCGCCTACCTCGACAATATCTGTTTCGGAACGGTCGATCCTTACAATGCGTACGGAACGAACGTCTGGCTGATTGCCGATCCCGAGACCGGGGAGAAATCGTTCCGGGATTACGTGCCGCTGGTGGAGTGCGTGTGGGGTTTTCCGGGCGGCGGTACGGATTATCCGCTCGAACCTGGCGGCCAGGCCGTAATGTGCATCAACGGGGCGATAGACCATACGTTGCAGTATCCGCTGTCGGTCGATCTGAACCGTGCGGATTGTTTCGTCTGCTACGACAATACGTACTATACCAACACGACTTACCATCCCACTCCGGGGGATAAAGTGCGCACTGACCGTTACATGCAGGTGCTTCGGAAGACCGGAACGGCGAAGGCTTATACGATTTCGGTCGATTCGCCGACGACGCTGTTTTTCAAGGTGCCCGCAGAAGCCGGCACCGCCAGAGAGTATATGAACGACGCGGCCAACGAGGTGTTGAAGCCCGGTTATCCGGGAACCCGCTGCATCAAAGTGCCGAACGAATGGATCATGGACGGCATGGAGGTCTTTTCGGGCAGCTCGACCGGAAATGCGAAACGGCTGGCGCCTGCGATCGACGCCGGTTACGTAACGCTGACTGAGAATTTCCTCGGGCGGACCCTGTACCGCAACGTCGATGCCGAGGCCACGCTCGCGATCGAGGGCAATCCGGTGGTGTACGGGTACGCCTACGGGAACGATCCGAGCGGGATCGACGCCGAGGCTACGCTGAAGGCGGGCGGTAGGGTCGTTTATCAGGATACCAACAATTCGACGCAGGATTTCCACGAGCGCAGCGTCCAGTCGCTCCATACGGGCGTCCGGTGACGGAGCGCCTTGAAAAAATGAAAGTTATGATACGGATACGAAGATACATAGCGGTTTTATCGGTGACGCTGGCGGTGACGGCGGTGGGTTTTACGGCATCCGCCCAAAAAAGGCATCGGGGGCGTGGAACGGAATGTCCGGTGTCCGACACCCGGAAATGCCGTGAAAAATCACCGAAATTCAGGCCGTCCGTTCAGGCGGAAAGGAAGGAGAAACCGTTGTACGATTTCGATTACATTGCGCGCAGCGACGGGTGGCTCACGTCGTACAATGCGGCGGGGCTTCACGGCGCGGTTCCGGTTCCGGGTGTCTCTTATGCCGAGGCTTATTTCGGTAAACAGAACGGTCGTTTTATCAATTACTGGGAATCCGACGACAGCTATGATTTCGGGCTTAAGACCGAGTCGTTCAGGCGTTTCGAGAAAGTTTCATTCTACGGGAAAATGCAGTACCGCTATTTTCGGGGCCAGCATATGTCCGGGTCGATTCTGCTGAATCCCGGCGACCGGCCGTTCGATCTGGTGGAGTTTACGCCCGGGACGAAGACGCGGGAGCAGTATATCCTGTCCGGCGGGGTAGGCTTTTTGCTGACCAAGAAACTGACCGGCGGCTTGAGAATCGATTATGAAGCCGACAACTACGCCAAACGCAAGGATTTGCGCCACAGCAATACGATGATGGATCTGAATCTTTCGGCAGGATTTGTGTATCGTTTCGCTGCGGTTGAACTGGGGGCCAATTACCTGTACCGCAAAAATACCGAGCGGGTGCTGTGCGAGCAAATCGGGACGACCGGCGAGAATTACGATATGTTTTTCAACAAAGGCGTGTGGTTCGGCGAGAAGGGTCTGTGGACGGGCAACGGTATGCATCTGAACGAACCGGGGATCTCGGGTCTGCCGATGAAGGATTCCGAGCAGGGCGCTGCGCTACAGATCGCTTTCCGGAGCAGGGGATTCCGTTTTTTCAACGAGTTCACCTACCGGTACCGTAAGGGCGAGACGGGGGAGAAGGGGACGATCTGGACGCACAGCGGATCGGATGTACTGGAATACCGCGGCGTAATGAGTGTCGCGCATCGTCGGAACGTCCATCTGATCCGGGGAAACTTCCGATACGTCAACCTGAAGAACAATGAAAATGTCCTGCGCAGCGAAAATATCGGCGGGGTGGTGCAGACCGTTATCTACGGCAGTCGGCAGATTTACCGCCAGCGTGCGGTCAATGCCGGTCTGGAGTACGAGTTCGACTGGAAGGCCGACCGTTACAATCCGGTGATGAGCCTGCGTGCCGGTGCGGACTACTACAATCGCAGCGGGATCGGCTCGCTGGTTTTTCCGTACACCCGTTCGCAGTATGTCGAGAATGTACGGGTGCATATCGGTGCCGACCGCAATTTCAGGGTCGGACGCGGGTGGCTGAAGTGCAGCGTCGAGCTGGCATGCCATACGGGCGGCGGCAGCCGGCTCGGGGAGGGGCAGACGGCCTCTTCGGTGCCGGATATGGAGCCCGGAGTCTATGCGGCGGGCAACGAGGAGTACCGAAATTACGAATACGAATACCTTGCAGCGACCCGGGGGGAACTGTCGCTCGGAGTGCGCTATACGCATCCGGTGGGCCGGATCGCCCTGCCCGTGTACGGGGATCTGGGATGGAGTGGCGTTCATGCCGGTAAGTTGGATTGGGTAGCCGGCCGGAACCGCAGCGTTTTCGCGCTGGCGATCGGTTGCCAGTTCTGAGCGGAAAGAACGATAGAAGAAGTAGAAGAGATTGTATGAATGTTTTACTAAAAAAATGCGTTATGAAAAAAATGATCTATTTATGGGCCGCCTTTGCGCTGCCTTTGCTGTTCGTCGCCTGTAGCGACGACAAGAACGACGATCCGGTCGATCCCGTGCTCAAGTTCAAGGAGGCGGAAGTGATCGCCGATCCCGCCGGAGGTACCTATACGGCCGAATTGGAATCTAACGTCGCATGGACGGTGACCTCCAAAAGTTCGAATATCAGTTCGCTGAATATGGAGTCGGGCAAAGGCAATGCCACGCTGTCGTTTTTCGTTTCCCCGAAAACCGGCGACGACGTAACCGGAAATATTACGGTCAAAGCCGCTTCGAGCGCGCTTACGGCCGTGCTGACGGTAAAACAGGATAAGATTTCGATCGCATTCGTTCCGGCCGATACGACCGCTTCGATGGACGGCGGCGAGTTCAAGGCCAAGCTGGTTTGTAATACCGAATGGGAAGTTACCGGAGTAGCGGGTTCGTTCGAAGGCGCCGACCTGGGCGATAGCGGCAAGGGCGATCATACCTTTACGCTGAAGATCGGAGCGAACGAATCCGAGGAAACCCTCGTTTACGAGCTTACCGTATCGACGAAATTCTCGCCGTTGATGGAGGCGATGGAGGCTACGTACACGATTACGCAGGGAGTGCCGTCGCTCGAATACGGCGGCGTTACCTACAAGATCGTTAAGCTGGCCGACGACCGCTGGTGGATGGCCGAGAATCTGCGCTACCTGCCTGCCGGAAAGACTCCTTCGTCCGATCCCGCCGACGGCAACGGGGTTTGGTATCCGGGATTCCTCGGAGAACCGGCTACCGACGCTGCGTCCGTTGAAAAAATGGGTTACCTGTACGACTATGCTACGGCGTTCGGCGTAAGCGAGATAACCGCCTCGAACTGGAATCAGCAGGAAGGCAAGCAGGGTATTTGCCCGGAAGGGTGGCATATTCCGACCAAAGCGGAGCTGGACGCCCTTGCGGGAGCCGGCAACGAAGCGGAAGGAATCGCTCCCGGTAAGTATTATGTGGCTGAGCAGAAAGGAGCCCCGCTGGCCGATCTGAACGGTGCGGGTTTCGACGTCGTACTGTCCGGCGCGATCAACAAGACGACCGATCAGGCCGAAGGAAAATATGCCAGCAATGCTAAGGATCTCGATTACAATTCGCTCGGGTACTTTATGGGTTCGACCGGTTATCAGTTCAAGCTGAACGATAAGACCGGTGCGACGACGGCCCAATCGTATAGCATGTTGCTGACCAATAATGCGACTTACCAACGTGCACAGGTAATGTACGGTCCGATATTCGGCGGACAGGCTGTGCGTTGCATCAAGGACGAAGCGAAATAACGCGCCGTCGTATTCAATAAAAACCGCCCGGATTCGCGCGAATCCGGGCGGTTTTTATTTTCGGTAGCGGGACGACGTTTGTCCGAGGCGTCTCCGGATCAGTACAGTCCGATCAGTTCGAGCGGATAATCGGTTTCGATGATATCCGGATTTTTGGCGATCTCCGTCCGGTATCCCTCTTTCCGTTTTTCCGCTTCCGGCAGCCGGTCGACCGTCGGGGCTACCGAGATCATGCACCGGACGCCCTTTGCGTGCAGCGCGTCGTACAGTTCCCGCTGTTCGGGTTTCATCGTACCGCTGACCACGTAGGCGATGAACCGCGACCAAGGAATCCCGGTGGCTTCGTATTCGCGGAATTGCCGCATGTCGCCGATCCAGGCCGAGAAGTGCGCGTCCGGATCGAGTCCGTAGCAGGTGCGCGCGTCGTCGGCCGAGTGTACCGTGTAAATGACGTTTTTGGCTTTCAGTTCGTTGACGAGCCGGATCAGCACGTCGCGGGGAACCTCTTTTTTATCGAAGTTCAGGATCGTTTTACCGCGGCTCCAACGGATCACGTCGCTGACGCGCGGTATTTTATACGGGGTCACCGTGCCCTGGCGGTCTACGAGGTTGAACCGTTGCAGTTCTTCGTAGGTATAGTCCGATACTTTTCCTTTGCCGGTCGTCGTGCGGTCGATCGTCGGGTCGTGCATCAGCACGATCACGCTGTCTCGGGTCATCTGCGGGTCGATCTCGAAGAACGACGGCATATGGCTCAGCGTATTTTCGAACGTTTCGATGCAGTTTTCCGGGTATCCCGGCGCCATGCCGCCGCGGTGTCCGCTGACGATCGTGCCGCATCCGGGCGTATAGCGGAAGTACGCTTCGACCTGGGCGTAGTTTCTGCATGGGACGGTATGCAGCCGTTTTTTCTGTGCGGATGCTCCGCGCGCCGTGAGCAGCAACACAGCCGTTGCCGTCCATGCGATGATTCCGATTATTCGTTTCATTACCGTGGTTTTTGATGGTTCGTTTTTCGAAAGCAGAGGGGCAGGAATGCTCCCGCCCCTTTGCCGTATTTTCGATCCGGTTCGCCTATTTCACGTCGTCGATGACGAGCGTCGGCTGTTGCGTCAGGCCGGCCGGCAGCAGGGTGTACTGATCCATTGTGAACGAACCGCCTTCGGTACGCCAGTTCCACGGGCCGTAAGCTCCTGCACGTGCCGGCAGCGCGTGCAGCGGGCCGAATGTGTTGCGGCGCGTAAGCACCACGTTCAATTGCGCTACATCGCCTTTTTCGGCCACCTGGGTTACGTCCATTTGGTATGGAGCCCATCCGCAGATCTGGTGCGCATAGTCATTGTTCAGTTCGATGCAACCGCCGTCGAAGCCCGGCATTTGCAGCATGATGCGTTCGCCGGCGGCGGGTTTCGGCAGGTTGCCGATCTGGTAGCAAACGGCTCCCGAGTAGAACGGAAGTCCCTGCGTCGCGATATCGCCCACTTTCAATTTGGCCGGCAGTTTGGTCAGCGTCCGCTGAATGCCTTTCAATTCGACGCCGAAATCGCCGATCAGGTACAGCGCTTCGAGGTCGAGGTTGCGGCTGAAATTAGCGATTAGTTCGACCGTATTCCGGCCCTGCTGGAGGTAGTTTGTCGGGACGGCGAATTTACGGATGCTGTTGTCGATGAACCAGCCCGCGGATTGTTCCATCGAAAGCTTCCGACCGTTGATTACGGCGGTAAAGCGGTCGGGCGTTTCCAGACACAGGAAGAGGGTGTCGGAAGGCATGACCGCTACGTCGAACGGGAACTGCATTTTCAGTACGCCGAGCGGTTTTTGGTAGTTGACTCCGTCCGTTTTTTCCGCATACCAGGGCTGTACCATCTCTCCGCCACGGGGACGCAAGTCGAAATGCTTGCGTACCGCTTGATCGATTTTCATGATTTCGGTCAGCGGTTGCGCCGGCTGTTCGTCGATCTGCCAAGTGGCTACGTCCAGTACGCAGATATTCGGTTCGTTCAGCGTGTAATCGTACGTGTCGGGCAGGGATATCCGCGATTTTTCGGTAATTACCGGCATCTGCCGGGCGAATGCCGGCGATGCGGCCGAGATCGTGTAAACTTTCTCCTCGTTGGGTTCGAACGAAGTGAGTATTTTCGATCCTTCGGCTCCGGAGCTTACGGTCGGCTGTTTCCATACGTCGCCCGTTTTGCAATCCCACAGCGTCACTTCGCCGGCGAACGGCAACGTTACGGTTACCGAATCGAACTTCCGGCCGCGGTCCATGCTCATCAGCACGACGTAGTAGCGGTCGCCGTCCTGACGCACCTGACCGAAGACGTTTTTCATGTCGTTACCCGACGCATCGGTCACCTGTACTATGGGGCGGATCAGGCTTTTCACGGTCTCTACGATCGGTTTTTGCGCATAATCGATCCGGATGCTTTGCGCGGCCAGTTGCGCCGGGGCTTCCGACGCTACGGCATTGACGAATTTAGGCGCTTCGCCGGCGAAAATCACTTTGCCGCCGGCCTCCTCGAATTTCTGAAGCGCTTTCAGGGTCGTTTCGCGCATCGTTTCCATGTTTCCTACCAATACGGTGCGGTAGGAGGCGTGTCCCACGTTGAAAACGGGATTGCCTTCGGCGTCCTTACCCACGCTGCTGAGGCGTCCCATCATCTCCTCGTCGCCGTAGTCGAAGTCGATGCGTTCGCCGGCGAGCCAGTGGAACAGGTCTGCGTATTTCTGCTCCATCGAGACGATTTCGGGGGCCGATGCGCCCAAGCCGTTGAACGATTTGACGCTCACTTGGCTCATTACGCTTTCGATCGGGTTGACGATCAGCAGATCGCATACCGGAGCGCCCTGGTTCAGCATCACGCCCAGCCGCGAGAAGTAGTCTTCGACGTACTTATATTCTTTCCACCAGGGGGATTGGTAGAAGATGCTGGCCGGGTAGTCCCGTTTGGCCTCGCCTTCCATCGTGTACCACGACAGGTGGTGACAGCGCACGTTGATGCCGAACAGCGCCTGCCAGTCGCCGACGGCCTTGTGGTTCGCAAAGTTGAACTGCCAGCCGGTGCAGCCGTACAGTTCCGACAGCAGCCATTTTTTGTCCAACTGACGGGCGGCGGAAGAGAGCTGTTTGACCACCCAGTAGGAGTTGTCGTGCTCGGTCAGCATGTCGACGCCCGGGTTGTGCTGGTATTCGTAGAAACGCATCAGCGAACCCTGCATGGTCACCTGGTTCGAGAAACTGTTTTCGTGCAGCACATGGCCGGTATAGATCATGTTGTGTTTCGTACACCAATCGTATTGCGGTTGGGCGAAGTTTTTCAAGAACAGCGTTTGTACCAGGTCGCAGTATTGCCATTTGGCGTCGTTGACCCGTTCGCCGTTTTCGCGCAGGAAAATTTTCGGCAGTTCGGCGGTCAGGTCTTCTCCGTATGCCTTTTTGTACTCTTTCGGCAGTTTCGGCGTCCACGGAATGTGGTGGATGCCGCTGGTCACTCCGTCGGTTTTGCTTTCGTGCGAGGTGAACAATCCGCCGCGGTGCGGTTCGTCGGTGAAGATCCCCTGGATGTTGCCGCCGAGCCGGGCGCCGCAGTGTTTTTCATACTGATCGTGCGTCAGGTAGATATAGCGGTCGGTGGCTTCTCGGTTCATCGGGTCGAGGTAAGTGGTCCCGTTGTAGCCGTCGGAGCATTTTTCCGTTTCGTGCTGGAATTTCAGGACGGTTTTCCCGGCGTATCGGGTCATGTCGGATTCGGGGGTCAGCCGTTCCAGTTCCGAGTAGTCGATCCCGTCGAGCTTGCATACGAATGCCGAGACGATCGAATCGTTGTCCCACTTGAATTCCTCGGCGGGCATCGTGTAGAGCGTCACGAAATTCATCCGGTAGGCCGGATTCTCGGTGACCATGCCGCCGGCGCTGCCCGAAGGCCAGCGGTCTTCGTCGTACAGAAACGCTTCCATGCCGATTTTTTCAGCTTCGTCGGCCACGGCGTTGGTCAGGTCGAACCACTCTTGCCCGAGGTATTCGGTCTTCAGTCCGACGCGGGAGTGCAGAAAGGCGCCTCCCATACCCATCTCTTTGAAAATATGAAGCTGGCGGATCAGTTCGTCTTTTTCGAGCCGTCCGTTCCACGACCAGAACGGTTTGCCCCGCCATTCGTGGCCGGGATCCCGGAAAGTCGTGTACAGCGAATCGTCGCTCAGGGTAGCCGTCTGTCGTTTCGTGTTGGACGTACAGGCAGCCGTTGCAAGTGCGACAGCGAGCAATACGGGTAAAATCGATTTTTTCATTTTCATTTGAGTTATTGAATTTTGGGGTGCGATTCCGAAGAAAACTTCCTTAATTTTTTACAAAATAAACTAAATTAATTGATTTTAGGAAGATAAAACCGTCTTATTTTTCCGCATTGCGGAATGTTTTTTACAACCGCAGAAATGGATTCCGGATTTTTATCGGTGTTTTTACAGGCGCGGGACGATCTGGCGGCCTCGCATTTTCGGGCGGTACGGATGGGGCGGGTGCGAAAAAGTTTCTTAATAATTTTAAAAAAAAAGGTTTTTTCCTGTTTTTTCGCATCGGGAAATGCCGGATATTTTAATTAACTTCGCACCCGAAATGAAATTCAGATTCCGGGCGCGTTTTCGAAATTTGCGGAGGGATGCTCGGGTCGTAGCAGACAGACGGTATGGAGGAATTTTTTCGCAATTTGTTTTTCGGGAACGATGCGTTCTGGGGAGGCGGGGTCGCTCATTCGGTGTTGATTCTCGCCGTGGTGATTTCGCTCGGCGTTGCGTTGGGCAAGATCAAGATTGCCGGGGTGCGGCTCGGCGTTACGTGGATTCTGTTCGTCGGGATCACGTTCAGCCATTTCGGGATGCAGCTCAACGAGCACCTGTTACACTTCCTGAAAGAATTCGGATTGATCCTGTTCGTCTATTCGATCGGGCTGCAGGTGGGGCCTAGTTTCTTTTCCTCGTTTAAGAAGGGAGGCGTCCAGTTGAACCTGATGGCTACCGGGATCGTGCTGCTGGGAGTCGTAATTACCTACGTGATTTATTTGATTACCGGTCTGCCGATTACGACGATGGTCGGGATTCTTTCCGGCGCCGTGACCAATACGCCCGGTCTGGGAGCCGCTCAGCAGGCATACAGCGACATGACCGGGATCGACTCCCCGGATATCGCGATGGGGTATGCTGTGGCTTATCCGCTCGGCGTGCTCGGGATCATCCTGTCGATGATCTTCATCCGCTGGATTTTCAGGATCCGTTTCGAAGAGGAAGACAAGGCTTATACGGTCAAACAGGGCGGTGCGCACGAAGCCGTGCGTATTTCGGTCGAAGTGAAGAATCCGTTTCTGGACGGAAAGACCGTTTTGCAGATCAAGCGACTTATAAACAGACAGTTCGTTATTTCCCGCGTACTGCATCCGGACGGACGTATCGACATCGCGGGTTCGCAGACTCCGCTGTCGGTCGGCGATAAGGCGCTGATCGTGACCACGACCGACGATATGGGATTGATTACCGATTTCGTCGGTGAGAAACTCGATATGGACAAAGACGAGTGGGAACGTCTCGACAACCAGTTGATTTCGCGGCGCATCATGATTACGAAATCGAAACTCAACGGGCAGTATATCGGCGCCCTGCGGCTGCGTAGCGGTTACGGCGTCAATGTGACGCGGGTAAACCGGGCCGGCGTCGATCTGATCCCGAACCATAATTTGCAGCTTCAGATGGGCGACCGGCTGACCGTTGTGGGCAGCGAGTCGGCGATCAATGCCGTTTCGAAAATACTCGGCAACTCGATGCGGCGGCTGAACGAACCGAATCTGATTCCGATTTTCGTCGGGATTTTCCTCGGGGTCGTGCTCGGTAGCGTGCCGATCATGTTTCCCGGCATTCCGCAGCCGGTCAAATTGGGGCTGGCGGGAGGTCCGCTGGTCGTTTCGATTCTGATCAGCCGTTTCGGGCCGCACTATAAGCTGGTGACCTATACGACGATGAGCGCCAACCTGATGCTGCGCGAGATCGGGATCGCGCTGTTTCTCGCCTGCGTCGGTCTGGGGGCCGGCGAAGGATTCGTCCACACGGTGCTGTACGAGGAGGGCTATCATTGGATCGGTTACGGCTTCATCATCACGGTACTGCCGTTGCTGATCGTCGGGATCATTGCCCGGAAGGTGCTTAAGGTCAATTATTATACGCTGATGGGCGTGTCTGCCGGGGCGATGACCGATCCTCCTGCGTTGGCCTACTCGAACGGCGTGGCCGGCAACGATATGCCGTCGGTGGGGTATGCGACCGTTTACCCGCTGACTATGTTCCTGCGTATCCTGACGGCCCAGTTATTGATTCTATGCGTGTCCTGACCGCCGTTTTCGGCATGGTTTGAAGAAGAAAAATATCCGGAGCCGGAAAGTGTAACTACTTTTCGGCTTTTTGTGTCAGGTAATGTTCGATTTCTCCGAACGGAGCGTCTTTCAGAATGACGAACTTTTTCCGGTCGATCAGGTAAAGGGTCGGGATGGCGCGCAGGTCGTACAGTTCTTCGTTCTTGATCTGCTGCGAAGCGTCGTAGCCGTTCAGCCAATGCGTCGGAAGCGTCGGAAAGTATTCTTTCCATGCTTTCATGTCTTCATCCGGATACACCGACAGCACTTTCAGTGAAAGCATGTTCCTTCCTATGAAGG
>OGWT01001563.1_pt1 | contig 17149 bp, 10 predicted proteins | sample 1576101 | NCBI WGS metagenome assembly OGWT01 (sample SAMEA3541481, study PRJEB24748) | human gut metagenome | biome: human gut; feature: human-associated habitat; material: faeces | place: China | collected 2012 | reverse complement strand
CTTGTCGCGTCTTATCCAGCCTACGGGAACGAACATGTAGGGCGGATAAGGCGTTCACGCCGCATCCGCCAGTGGCGCGGTGCAGATGCCGGATGCGACGCTTGTCGCGTCTTATCCAGCCTACGGGAACGAACATGTAGGGCGGATAAGGCGTTTACGCCGCATCCGCCAGCCGTTGCAAATTATTGCTTACGGAAAAAATCGTTATACAACATATACAAATGTGCGGCGCTCCAGGAGAAATTTGGTGCGCCTTGCTGTGCGCCTGTCAGCGGGTTGTAATTTTCCTGAATTGGTCCATCGGCGGTTAACCCTTTGGCGTGCCGGAAGAACGTATCCGCCAGCTTCAGGGCATCATCACGATAACCGTAACGCTCCATCCCTTTCAGACCAAACCAGAACTGATCCACCCATACGCGCCCACGCCAGTAGATATCAGCGCCAAAAGCCGGATTGGTTAACGCCGCCGTTCCCAGCGGGACAAAGGTGTTGAACTCTTTAGGATCGAGCATCACCTTCACCACCGCGTCGGCATTGGCCTGCGTTGCCGCACCGTTAAACAGCGGTGACCAGCCTTCCGGCCCTTTACCGCGCTCAACAATCGGTTTGCCCGCGCAGCCGTTCGCCAGCGGTTTATCTTCAATACGCACGTCATAGAAGTACTGCGTAGCCGGGTCGAACATACAGGTGTTGATGTAGTCCGCGAGCTGCTGTGCCAACTGGCGATAGCGCTTAGCCTCTTCCGGTTTACCGAGAATCGTCGCCATCTCCGCCAGATAATGGTTATCGCTGTACATATAGCTGGCCTGATCCACCGACTCCTGCAATAGCGAGTAGCCCAGCAACGTTCCGTCCTGACTGCGGTTTTCGGCGAATTTCACCGTCCAGTCGCTACGTTTGCCGCCGCTTGCGACATATTTATCCAGCTGTTCTTTGTCGATAAACCCAAAGACGGCGGCATCATCACGCCCCGATTCCCACGATGCAGCAACCTGTGCCGGAATTTCCAGACTGTCGTACTGGCCTTTCTCCACCACGCGGGCGTAGTTGTTCAGCCCAGACTGCGTCTCTTCTTTGTCGCTTTTCTTCACCGTAAACAGCATCTCGCCGCTCTCAGTGTTGTGGGCTTTGTCGCGGGTCGCGCCATATTCCGGCACGCCGTTGCCGTTATGATCGCGGTTACGTAACCACCAGTCATGATAGGCCACCAGTTTCGGGTACATCTCTGCCAACCAGGCTTTATCCTGGGTGACGTTATACACTTCCATCACCGACCAGGCGGCAAGGCTGGGTTTGGTATTACGTTCGTTCCAGTTGCCGCCATCGCCACCACGCTCGGGGCTAAGGTTCCACGCTATCAGGTCGGGGACAAAGCCCACATCCTGCGGACGCACGCGGTCGCCTGGCTGGATCTGCCAGGAGAAGACCGCGCGGATATTCTCTTTGGCGATGTCCGGATTGAAATGCGCCATCGCAAACGCCTGCTTCCAGGTATCCCACGGCCAGGTCTGATTGCCGGAGAACCAGCGTCCGGTCACCGACGGCGTGACGGTGTTATATTTCACCGCACCCCCAGGCGAGCGCCAGTTACCGTTGAGCGTTTCGATCGCTTTCACCGCGACGCGCGTCTGTTCCGGCGTCGCATCCGGATTGGTTAACCCTTTCTTCAGATACTCTTCCCAGCGTTGCTGCGAGGCGGTGAGGTAAAACGCCGGACGCGCCAGAATATCGCGGATCTGCATTTGCTCTTTGCTAACTTCCTGAGCGGTCAGCAGGTGGGAGTAGGTGGTATAGAGCGTCGTCGACCCGTTGATATGCGCCTTACTGGTAAAGCGATTACCGTTGATTTCAGTCTGCACTGGCAGGGATTTATGCACCTGATATTCTGATTCACCGGAGGTCAGCAGATCCCAAGTGGCGCGCACTTTGCCAAAGGTGACTTTCAGGCCATCACGGGTGGCGCTGATTTTGCGCTGGTAGTCAGGGTATTCGCCAGCAATGGTTTTATCGGAAAGCGGTTTCCCTTCTTTCGCTTCCAGTTTTTCCAGCAGTTCGCCATCCCACACCAGATCCAGCGGTTTATTGCTGATGATTTTAGTTTCCAGTAGTGACGTGCGCGGCGTGGCGAAGCGCAGAGTCATTTCGACCTGCACATCTTTTGCTGTCAGTTTTTGCACCAGCGCGCCGGGAATACTGTATGCCTCCAGCGTGAAGTCGACTTTCTTGCCGTCCTGCCAGACGGTCAGTCGGTCGAAATTGCTGGCCATAAAGTTGATGTACTCTTCCGTCAGCAGCGCAACGCCTGGAAAACCGCCCATGGTGTTAGGGCCGTCTGGCAACAGATGACCATGCCAGGCTCCGAGATCGAAAAACGGATTAAAACGCTGGTGATCGTCGTAATCGTAATCCTTCATGTACTGCGGCGCACCAGTACGGTTAATCACGTTTTTATAATTGTCGGCGTTAGCGGCATGGGCGGAAAAACTTATCAGCAGAGCGCAGGTTACTGGCGTTAAAATAGTTTTGATTTTCATGAAATTACAGTCCTTATTACCAGTAGAAATATTGCATCAGGAAGATTTGGTCGCTGGGATCGTTAGAGGCATTTTTCATGTAGAAGCGGCTATCAAAAGCCGTTGCGAAACGTCCGCCGCCGTATTCGTACCAGATACCAAACTGCATGAAAGAGGTGGTTTCATCGTCAGCGTGGTCAGGGCGATGTTTGGCGTAGGTGTAAGCGGTGGAGAGATAAACGCCCTTTAACGCTTCATACATGGCGCTCACCATCATCCCGCTTTCACTTCCCGGTACGTCCAGCCCGTCGGCACGTCCGGTATGGTGCCAGGCGCGAGCGGCAAAGTTAGGGGTAAGCAGGCCCGTGAGATAGAGTTGTCCTGTGCCGTCGGTAATTTCCAGACCATTCATCCAGGTGATGCCTTCGGCAAGGTCATACTGGATGTAACCGTTCATCATTGCCGGATAGGTGTATTTGTCGTCGTAGCGATCGTACTTGCCAAAATGTAGCCATGCTTTGCTTTCGTCATGATGTCCGGCAGGTGTGGCGGTGACGCTATAACGAAAGTTGCCGCTTAAGTTCTGCACCTTCAGCGCGGTCATAATGTCGCGGGTATTGGGAATGACGTAGCCCAGATCGGGTGTGAAGTCGCCCCACCATTGCAGGTCATCCAGTGAGGAATCCTGACGCAGACTGAGCATGATTTCGGTGCCATCATTGGTACGATAACCGCCATAGAAACGGTTAATCCCACCTTCGAAGCCACCCCAGCTATGGTCAGGCACCCAGGCATTACCGTCGTGGTCGGCCTGCACGGTCCAGCCTTCGCCGTAAATCAGGCCGAACCAGGAGCCGTACTTCATCTCCAGTCCACCTTCAATATAGGTGCCGTCGCTGTATTTATGTTTATTCTCACCCTCTAAATCCATATATCCACCAACCCCTAATTCGCCGTAAAAACGAAATGAAGGAGAAGATGTCGAGGTAATTGCGGGTGTTTTTGTGTCGTCATGTTCTGCCGGACGTGCTTCTTCTCCTGCCGCAGAAAAGGCATAGCAAAACGGCAGAGCAAGTAATGCTCTGCATGGTGCAGTGATTAATTTCATTGTGTTAATCCATGAGCTAAAGAAAAAGTACAGCCTTTTATCGTTGTAATTATAAAAATATAAAGGCAGAAACTATTTTCCCTCTCCCCATCCAGGTAGAGGGAAAATGCCTGCTCATTTTTTATTAGTCTGCTTAATCAACATTGCTGGCTGGCGTTGCTTCAATATGGCGCTCTTCAGCCGTTAATCCCTTTATATATTTACTGTATTTCCACCACGCAAAGCCAAGGAAGATAACAATACCGCCGACGTTATAAAAAATGATGGTCAGAATATTCGCGCCAGTCGGGAATGTCGAAGCGACAAACCCTACGGCAAATATCGCAATCAGCATTGAAACAACGATAATACCGGTGCGGCGGGAGCCCATACGGAAATCGCGTGGCAGGTGATCTAATTTGGCGCGTAAATTCAGGTAAGCCAGCATGATGAATAACGGCGGAAGCATGGACGCTGCGGCAGTCATATTAATAATAGTATTCATCAGATCCTGCACGGTATTGGAACCGAGCATCGGGATAATCATCAGCGGGATGACGATCAGGAACTGGATCCACGCCGCGCGCGCCGGAACGCCGTTTTCGTTAAGTTCGACGGTTTTCTTACCAAAGATGCCTTCCGGGATTTCGGAGAAGAAAATTTTCACCGGTGTTGCGGTCCACATCAGCAGGGAGCCGAACATCGCGGTAAAGGACACCAGACCGACAAAGCGATTCATCAACGCTTCCGGCAGACCAAAATACGCCGCCATGCCGTGGAATACTTGCACCGATCCGCCGGTAAATTTCAACTCTTTGCTGCTGACGAAGACGTTAATCAGCACCGAGGAGACGGAATACAGTACGCCGATAAAAATCCCGGCGAGGATGATCACTTTAACGAACGATTTCGAACCGCCTTTGACGTCGTTAACGTACACCGCGACGGACTCCGCGCCACCTGCGGCCATAAAGATCCAGGTGGTAACGCCGAGGAACGCCCAGTTGAAGTTCGGGATCATCGCGTCAACGGTGATCGGATCGGCAGGCTGTACGCCGCCAACCAGTGCCGTACCTGCCAGTAAAATGTAGGAGAGCGTTAACAGCAGCATCAGCGTTGAAGTGACGGAGGTAATTGGCCCCAGCATGTTCGCCCCGTTGGTGGAAACCCAGGTGGAGAAGGCGAACAGCACCATACTGATAACGGTGGTGGCAACCGGCGTCATAATATATTCGTAGCCGAGGAAGGCATACGAAGCATAAGCAATAACGCGCGGCAACAGCGAGGTGAAAAAGAACAGATTTACGAACCAGTAAGTGTAGGCAGTAATAAATGCCCAACGTCCGCCCAGCGAACTTTTTACCCACGCGTAGACACCGGCTTCTGAGTTTTTATTTAACGAAACAAATTCTGCGATGATCAGACAGAAGGGAATAAAATAAAAAATCGTCGCGAGGAAAAACATCGGTGCCGAGGCCAGTCCAAGCTCAATATTATTATTGATAACGTTGTTAAAGCTGTAAACGGCGGCAAAAGTCAGCGAGAGCAAGCCGAATTTGCCGATTGTATTACGTTTGGTATCAGACATAACACATCTCCGAAAATGAGTAGGGTAGCGGTGGCGGCAAACTCCTTTTGCCGCCGTAGTTGTTATTTGTTATGGAAATAACCATCTTCGATGGTGACTTTGAGAACCACTTTTTTGACCGCGTTATTGCAGATAAACCGATACGCTTCATGGATATCGCAAATAACGATTTGCCCTTCGTGGACCTCAACGGTTTCTCCGCAGCCTTTTAAATATTCACGGTCAGTTTCATCACGATAATATTCCACTACCTGTAATGTCTCTTTCGGCGCATATTCAATTTTTTGCTGCCCTTGCAGGTAGTAATGCACTTCAAAATAGCGTCGATGCCCGGTAAATAGCGCATCGGTCGCGGAGTCTGTCTCCACGCGGTAAGTCAATGAGTCACCGATGGAGTGGGCGACGCCAGGCTGAATGTTGTCGATATTTTCAATCGCTTCAACGCAGCGTTGCCACTTCTTGCCAGAGGCGTAAATCTGGCGGAACTGTTCTAAGTTATCGATGATCCTCATTGCTTATTCTCGCTGTGCAAATTCGTGGAAAAGAACCCTGCGCCGAACTCATACGACGCCAGGCTTTGCGCGGTAGCTTCTCCGCCAGAAACCGGCAGCAACGTAAAGCCGTAGCTGAAGTCACGGAACCAGACGCGCCAGGAGTCCAGCACCTCGCTGCCCCAGGAGTTGGAGCCGAGGCCAAGCAGCTGGTGATCGAGGTTCAGGGTGATGTCATCACTGCGCTGCAGCTCGTTACAGTGCTGGGCAGCGTGGATGTTTTCCTGGGTATAGTGCCAGGCGCTGAAGTTAATTGGGCGCTGCGGAACCACCAGCAAACCGTTGCCGTGGCGGTTAGTCAGTGCCGTCCAGCGGACATGCTGACGGTTACCGTTGTTCTGCGGGAAGGGATAGTTCTCGAACATGGCATCGACGTTGCTGCGCCAGATATCGATGATGTTAGCCTGCTGGCTGTCGGCGTAGTTTTCGCCCGGTCCACGACCGTAATACGCCACCTGATCGTATTCGCCGTTAATCCCCATGGTGAAACCGATGCACGGAATGATGTGCGGATAGTCGCCGTAACGCTCGCCGGAAAGCGCCACGTTAACCTGGCCATCGGCAGCGATGCGCCAGATGTAGGTGCAGCGCATCCCAAAGTCAAACACCGGCGGTGCTATAACCGTGCGGCTGATGATCAACACTTCACCATCGCTCTGTTCTACGGCAAAGTCGCGCAGATGTTCCTGCATGATCTGCAAATGATTCGGTTGCCACAGCCCTTCGTACTCCTGCTTGTGGTTGTCGATCATCGGCTTGAAGAAGTTGATCTTTGGCTCGCGGGTCAGCAGCGACTCGCCATTTACCTGCCAGGATGTCGGTTTGCCACTCATTTTTGAGAAGGTGATCGCGAAGTTGTAGCCGCGAACGGTGCAGCTCAAACGATCGTCTTCCAGCGTCAGCGGACGCGCATTATTTGGTGCGAAAGGCACTGGCTGCGCGGTGTTTTCCTTCAGCGGGAACTGATAAGTGGCGATAGAATGCCCGGCTTCGCTGTAGCGGGTGCGGGAATCTTTGGTCACCGTAATGTTGAGGAACGCTTCGCGGGCGTCCAGCTGCGGCAGCGTGATCTGAAAGGGGGCTTCGCTGTTCGGCGCAACGTCGCGCAGTTTAATCTGCTGCGTCGCGAGCGTTTCACCTTCGGCGCGCACCTCTGCGTGCAGGGTGTAGTCATCAAGCGTGGTAAACCACAGTTTATTTTCGACTTTCAGCTCGCCGCGAGTCAGATCCAGCGCGTGGATTTTTACCGGCGCGATAACCTGTTTGTACTCTTTCAGGCCTGGTCCCGGCGTCTGATCGGAATAGATCAAACCATCAAGACAGAAGTTATAGTTGTTGGGATAGTCGCCGTAGTCGCCGCCGAATTTATACCAGACATTGCCGTTGTCATCCTGCGCCTGGATCCCGTGGTCGCACCACTCCCAGACATAATGACCCTGAATGCAATCGTGCTTATAGAAGACGTTCTGGTACTCCGTCAGCCCGCCCGGTCCGTTCCCCATCGCATGAGCATATTCACAGATGATGCGCGGCTTCGGATGCGGGTATTCACCAAACTCATTCATCAGCGGCACGCGGGTGTACATGGTGGAAATAATATCGACCACTTCAGCATCGCGATCTTCTTCGTAATGCACCAGTCGCGTGTCATCCAGCGCCTTCGCTGCGTGGTACATCGCGCGGATGTTACAGCCATAGCCGGATTCATTGCCCAGCGACCAGATGATGATCGACGGATGATTTTTCTGCGCGTGAATATGGCGAACAATGCGCTCGACGTAGACTTTTTCCCACTGCGGATCGTCGGTAATTCGGCTGATATCGCCGACATTAGCAAAGCCGTGCGATTCGACGTCGGTTTCCGCCATCACAAACAGGCCGTAGATATCACACAGTTCGTAAAAACGCGGATCGTTCGGGTAGTGAGCGGTACGCACGGAGTTGATATTGTGCTGCTTCATCAACTGGAGATCTTTCTCGACGCGATCCATTCCAACGGCGCGGCCTTTGCGATGATCGTTGTCGTGACGGTTGACGCCGTGCAGCATCACATAACGGTTATTGATCCAGAACAGACCGTCGCGCACTTTGATATCACGGAAGCCAACGCGTTGTGGCACCACTTCCAGAACGTTGCCGTTGGCGTCTTTCAGCGTCATGACCAGATGGTAAAGATAAGGGGATTCTGCTGACCATTGCTGCGGCTGTTCGACAGTAAAAGCAAAGCTGGCGCTGGTCAGTTTTTCAATTGCCAAATGATCAATGGCGCTGCTGTGCACCACGCGTTCGCCATCAAACAGGGTATATTCCAGCGTCGTGACGACAGGGGAGGCGGCGAGATTTTCCAGCACCACTTCGCAGGAAAGCGTGGCATCGCAATAGGCTTCGTCAAAGTCGGTACGCACAGTGAAATCGTTAATATGCGTTAGGTGTTTTCCGACCAGATAAACATCGCGGAAGATCCCCGCTGACCACCACATATCCTGGTCTTCCACGTAGGTAGAGTCCGCCCACTGCATCACGCGCACACACAACAGGTTGTCGCCGGTTTTAACCATCGCGCTGATGTCAAACTCTGCGGTCAGGCGACTGCCCTTGCTGAAACCCACATACTGACCGTTAACATAGACTTCAAAATAGGTTTCGACGCCGTCAAATTTAATCAGCGTCTGTTTACCCTGCCAGCCGTCGCTGAGGGTGAAAATACGTTGATAGGCACCGGTTGGGTTATCGCTGGGGACAAACGGCACATCGATGGGGAACGGAAAACCTTCGTCGGTATATTGCAGTTTGCCGTGACCTTCCATTTGCCACATGGCGGGGACGGTAATATGCCCCCAGTCAGCCATTAACTCAGAGGTGAAGGCTTCTGGTACTTGCAGCGGATGGTCAAAAAAGTGGAAATTCCACTGACCGCTTAAGGGCAGAAACAGGCTGCTGGTTTCGCGGGCAAAGGTACGCGCTTGCGCAACAGAATCATATGAAAAAAAGTACGCACGCGGCGCAAGTCGGTTTTCGTGGGTGAGCTGAATGTTTTCCCAGCGATTCATAGGGCCTCCCGGTAGAGAGAAATCGGAACCATTCATGGTGATGGTAGTTTGTGTAATTGCTGGGGAGTTTAGTAAAATTTTTACTAAAAAGTAGCAGGTAAATGCATTTACTTTAACTGGATCACGAAAATAAACGGCAGCACTGTCCGGCAAAAACGATTGCCGGACAGTGTGTAAGGGGATTTAACGGGTCGTGCCGCGCAGTTTTAATTTGCTGGGAACGAAGACTAACAGCGGCAGCGCGCGACCATCGCGGGCTTTTTCATACACCAGGTTAACGCCCTGACTTCCCATCATCTCGGAATGGATGCGCACGGTGGAGAGCGGCGGAAAGGTAAATCGCGCGGTGGGGATATCGTTAACGCTGATAAGCGAAATATCCTGTGGGATGTTCAGGCCTCGTTCATGAATTGCCCGCAGTACGCCGATAGCAATGGAATCGGAAGCAACAAACAGTGCCTTCGGATAGTCTTCCTGCGCCAGCATCTGTTTTGCCAGTTCATAACCCGACGAACTGGAAAAGCCTCCGCGCCAGATATCCTCTTCGCGTACCACTTGTTTCAGTCGGCCATATTCCGCAAAGGCGACCTCACGAATATCCGCTTTGCCTGGCTCATCTTCACCGCCAATAAAACCAATACGATTAACGCCCTGATTGATATAGAAGTCGATGATTTCTTTACTGATGCGTGCCAGATCGATATCCACCGCATCGTAACCGCTGCCGGGTTCGTGAAAGTCGATAAAACAGATATTGTCGGTCAACGCGCTGGCAGCGGCGCGCAGGGCGGGCGTGGGTTTGCCGACAATTAAAATACCGGTGACGTTTTTAATGTCTGGTAAGCCGCTGTGTTCATAACAGTTGGTGAGCTCGATGCCCAGCTTTTCGCACTGGGTTTCAATGCCGTGGCGGATCGCCAGATAGTAAGGATCGTTGATCTCCAGCTCCTGCTGGTAGCTGTAGATAGCCAGAATATGGTGTTGGTTGACTGCACCTGTCTGGAGTTTACGGGCACTACTGGTCTTGTACTCCAGCTTTTCGGCGATCTCGAGAATGCGATGTTTCGTCTCTTCTTTCACATTCAATGTCGGATCGTCATTTAAGACCCTGGATACTGTCGCCAGGGATACGCCAGCTTCGATTGCGATGTCTTTTAGTGTTGCCATGTTTACCTTTTTTACTTTCCCTGATGTGCGCCCCCATTGTAGAGGAAGTGCTTATCGGGTCACCTGTTTTCAGTAAATAAAGCGCGTTTCTTTGACGCTGTAACGGTAACACAGCGGCTCACGAATGTGATCACGCCTGCATTCTCCATTTTTAGCCTACAGGATTGAGAAAAACTTTTGCTATAGTTTAGTAAAATTTTACCCGAAGGGAGGAAACAATGGAAACCGTGGCTTACGCTGATTTTGCACGTCTGGAAATGCGCGTCGGAAAGATTGTGGAAGTGAAACGCCATGAAAACGCCGACAAGCTGTACATCGTACAGGTTGATGTGGGGGAAAAAACACTGCAAACCGTGACCAGCCTGGTGCCGTACTACAGCGAAGAAGAGCTGATGGGGAAAACGGTGGTGGTCTTATGCAATCTGCAAAAAGCGAAAATGCGTGGTGAAACGTCGGAATGCATGCTGTTGTGTGCGGAAACCGATGACGGCAGTGAAAGCGTGTTGTTAACGCCGGAGCGGATGATGCCTGCGGGCGTACGCGTCGTATAAAAAGATCGGATGGCGACGTCGTATCGCCATCCGATTTGATATTACGCTTCTTCGACACTTACTCGCATGGCCGCCAGCGCCTTACGCGCCGCTTTGATCACCAGTTCACACTGTTCAATGGTCAGTGTCAGTGGCGGTTCAATGCGGATCGTTTTGGCGTTATTGAGCGTTCCGGCCACCAGTACGCGCTGGCGGAACATCTCGCTGGCAAAGTTATAGCCGATTTCGTTATCAACAAACTCAATCGCCATCAACATCCCTTTACCACGCGCTTCCTGTACCAGATCGGGATATTCCCGCGCCAGTTGACGGAAACCGTCCAGCAACATATCGCCTTTTTGATCAGCCTGAGCCGGTAAGTTCTGCTCCAGCAACACATTGATGGTCGCCAGCGCCGCCGCACAGGCCAGCGGGTTGCCGCCAAAGGTGGTGGTATGCAGGAATGGGTTGTCGAACAGAACTGAAAACACCTCTTCAGTGGCGATGGTCGCGCCAATCGGCATCACGCCGCCGCCGAGCGCTTTGGCAAGGCAGAGGATATCCGGCTGTACGTTCTCATGCTCGCAGGCGAACATCTTGCCCGTGCGCCCCATGCCCGTTTGTACTTCATCGAGGATCATCAGTGCGCCGAACTCATCGCATAGCTTACGTACGGCGGTGAGATAGCCCGGCGGCGGCAGAATTACGCCACCTTCACCCTGAATCGGTTCGAGGATCACCGCAGCCACATCATCACCGGTTTTTTTGCACTCGTTAAGAGCCGTGCGCATGGCTTCGATATTGCCAAACGGCACATGACGGAAGCCCGGCAGTAACGGCATAAACGGTTTGCGGAAGGTCGATTTCGCCGTGGCCGACAGCGCGCCAAGTGATTTACCGTGGAACGCGCCGCTGGTGGCAATAAAAGTAAACTTGCCGCGCGGTGACTGGTAAGCTTTCGCCAGCTTCAGCGCTGCTTCAACGGACTCGGTGCCGCTATTACAGAAGAAGCTGTATTTCAGTTTACCGGGCGTTAGCGCAGCAAGGGTTTTCGCCAACATCGCCCGTAACGGATCGAGCAGCTCCTGGCTGTGCAGCGGTTGTTTCGCAAGTTGATTCTGTACGGCGGAAACCACAACTGGATTACGGTGCCCCACGTTGAAAATTCCAAAACCTCCCAGGCAGTCGATAAACTCCTGTCCCTGGGTGTCGACAAGCGTATTTAAACCTCCCGCTTGCCACTCTACGGCTCCGTAATCCCCGCCGGCGGTAACAGATTTGCGATACTCTAAAAACCCCGGATTGACATGCTCTTTGAAGTATTCAATCACCTCTCGGTTAAGTGCTTTCATCTCCTCATGATCCAGCGTTCGCTTCTCAATGAGATTCAGGGCGTGGGCGCTGCACGCTAAAGCCGATGCGCTCGAAGGTAACCTGTTCAAAATATGCTCCGGAGGCTCGCGTATCACATGATACCGATTTAAGTATTGCAGGGATTGCGCCACTCCGGCTGCGATCGCGAAAATCGGGATAAACACAAATGTGGTTATCATTTGTGCAATATTTAATGCTATCTGTTAACATTTGTTGTTATTTTGCACGGTTTTTGTCGGGTATGGATTTGATGATTGCTGCGCAAATGCACGTTTTCAGGGCAATAATTGCCTGATTTTTGGGCAAGATAATTAACGTTTTCGTATAGTAACAGAGTGAAAGTATTTTAAATCAAAGAATTAGATTTGTGCTATAATCGCAAATTGCGATCTAAATCAAATTAATCGGTTAAAGATAACCGCAGCGGGGCCGACATAAACTCTGACAAGAAGTTAACAACCATATAACCTGCACAGGACGCGAACATGTCTTCTCATCCGTATGTCACCCAGCAAAATACCCCGCTGGCGGACGATACCACTCTGATGTCCACTACCGATCTGCAAAGCTATATCACTCATGCTAATGACACTTTTGTGCAGGTGAGCGGCTTTACCTTGCAAGAGTTACAAGGGCAGCCGCACAACATGGTGCGTCACCCGGATATGCCAAAAGCGGCGTTTGCGGATATGTGGTTCACCCTGAAAAAAGGGGAGCCCTGGAGCGGCATCGTGAAAAATCGCCGCAAAAATGGCGACCATTATTGGGTGCGGGCCAATGCGGTACCGATGGTGCGCGAGGGAAAAATCAGTGGCTATATGTCGATTCGTACCCGGGCGACGGATGAAGAGATTGCGGCGGTGGAGCCGCTGTACAAAGCGTTGAACTCCGGACGTACCAGTAAGCGTATTCATAAAGGCCTGGTGGTGCGTAAAGGCTGGCTGGGTAAACTGCCTTCATTACCGCTTCGCTGGCGGGCGCGTGGAGTGATGACCCTGATGTTTATCTTGCTGGCGGCCATGCTTTGGTTTGTTGCTGCCCCGGTGGTGACGTATTTCCTCTGTGTGTTAGTGGTATTGTTGGCAAGCGCTTGTTTTGAATGGCAGATTGTGCGCCCGATAGAAAATGTCGCCCGTCAGGCACTGAAGGTGGCGACCGGAGAGCGTAATAGTGTTGAGCACCTGAATCGCAGCGATGAGCTGGGGCTGACATTACGCGCGGTAGGGCAGCTTGGCCTGATGTGCCGTTGGCTAATTAACGATGTCTCAAGCCAGGTGTCCAGTGTCAGAAATGGCAGTGAGACGCTGGCGAAAGGCACCGATGAACTGAACGAACATACCCAGCAGACAGTTGATAACGTTCAGCAAACGGTGGCGACCATGAACCAAATGGCGGCGTCGGTGAAACAGAACTCTGCCACGGCGTCGGCTGCCGATAAACTTTCTATCACCGCCAGTAATGCGGCAGTGCAGGGTGGGGAGGCGATGACCACGGTGATCAAGACAATGGACGATATCGCCGACAGTACCCAGCGCATTGGCACCATTACTTCGCTGATTAACGATATTGCGTTTCAGACCAATATTCTGGCCCTGAATGCGGCGGTGGAAGCGGCGCGTGCCGGCGAACAGGGCAAAGGTTTTGCAGTGGTGGCAGGGGAAGTGCGTCATTTAGCCAGCCGCAGCGCTAATGCTGCCAACGATATTCGCAAGCTGATTGATGCCAGTGCTGATAAGGTGCAATCCGGTTCGCAGCAGGTACACGCCGCCGGACGGACGATGGAAGATATTGTGGCACAGGTGAAAAACGTCACCCAGTTGATCGCCCAGATTAGCCATTCAACGCTGGAACAGGCCGATGGGCTTTCCAGCCTGACCCGTGCAGTGGATGAGCTTAACCTGATCACCCAGAAAAATGCCGAGCTGGTGGAAGAGAGTGCGCAGGTGTCGGCGATGGTGAAACACCGCGCCAGCCGACTGGAAGACGCGGTGACGGTGCTGCATTAATCGGTATGCCGGATCCGGCGGTTGGAGCACAATGCCTGATGCGATGCTGGCGCATCTTATCAGGCCTGCGGGGTGTGTAGCGGGTGTAGGCCGGATAAGGCGCGTCAAGCGTCGCATCCGGCAATTGCACCGCGCCACTGGCGGATGCGGCGATTAATCCAGTTGCGTAATATCAAAAGCGGCGCGGTCGATCACCGCAATGATCTTTTTTATTTGTGCATCACTGATATCGCTCTGGTTGACGCGTAAATCCAGCACCGCTTTAAAATTATCCAGCGCCCGCTTCATTTGCGGGTTCTGGCGCAGCGCCGCGCCAACGCAACGCGCTTTGATGCGTTCTTCAATCATCTCCACCTGTTCGCGGTTTTCTTCCAGCCACTGCGCGCCTTGTTCGGTCAGCGCAATCTGCTTCTTACCACCTTCCTCTTCGCGGATGGTAATCAGCGACTGCTCCTGCAGAAAATCCAGCGTTGGGTAGATGACGCCCGGGCTTGGGGTGTAATTCCCCTGGGTTAGGTTCTCAATCGCTTTAATCAATTCGTAACCGTGGCTGTCATCGCGCGAGAGAATATCCAGAATCACCAGACGCAATTCACCGTGACCAAAGAAACGTTGCCGACGACCGCCGCCGCGACCGTGGCGACCACCGCAGCATTGACCGTGTTCATGCTGGTGACCGTGTCCGCAGTGCTCGTGTTCTGACTTCTCACCTTTGCAGCAGCCCTCATGGCGTGGCTGGCCTTCATGTTTACAACACCCTTCGTGATGATGGCTCATATCAGCCTCCTTTTGCTTGATTAGATATATCTAATTTATATCTGATGTAAGCATTACTGCAAGTACAAAAATGATTTTTAAACGTGGACTCATCTCACACGTAGGCCGGATAAGGCGTTCACGCCGCATCCGGCGTTGAGTAATGATGCCTGAGAAGAGGCGGTTCGTCTTATCAGACTATAGACATATCAGTTCTACAAATCGCTTGCATTTATCATGATTAACAATCATTATCATTTGAGAGTTTTATTTAGATATATCTGATTACCATCACGAAGGCGATAACAATGAATAACACCCCCCGCTACCCGCAGCGCGTTCGCAATGATCTGCGCTTCCGTGAACTGACTGTGCTACGCGTTGAGCGTATCAGCGCCGGTTTTCAGCGCATTGTCCTTGGCGGCGAGGCGCTGGACGGTTTTACATCGCGCGGCTTTGACGATCACAGCAAACTCTTCTTTCCTCAACCTGACGCTCACTTTGTGCCGCCAACGGTAACGGAAGAGGGCATCGTCTGGCCGGAAGGACCACGCCCACCGTCGCGTGACTATACGCCGTTGTATGACGAACTACGCCATGAACTGGCGATTGATTTCTTTATTCACGAAGACGGCGTCGCCAGTAGCTGGGCAATGCAGGCCCAACCGGGCGATAAACTCACGGTGGCAGGTCCGCGCGGTTCGCTGGTGGTGCCGGAAGATTACGCGTATCAGCTGTATGTCTGCGATGAATCCGGAATGCCCGCACTGCGCCGCCGCCTGGAAACGTTGAGCAAACTTGCCGTTAAACCGCAAGTTAGCGCGCTGGTTAGCGTGCGGGATAACGCCTGTCAGGATTATCTCGCGCACCTTGATGGTTTTAATATCGAATGGCTGGCACATGATGAGCAGGCGGTAGATGCGCGTCTGGCGCAGATGCAAATCCCTGCCGATGATTACTTCATCTGGATAACCGGCGAAGGCAAAGTCGTTAAGAATTTAAGCCGCCGCTTTGAAACGGAACAGTTTGACCCACAGCGGGTTCGTGCAGCGGCCTACTGGCACGCAAAGTAACTGATATGTAAAAGAAAAAGGCTGACGATTTCTCGTCAGCCTTTGCTATATCTGGTGGCCCCTGCTGGACTTGAACCAGCGACCAAGCGATTATGAGTCATAAAATCGGCATGCTTCTAATCGTTCGCTATTGACGCTTATTGTATTTTTAATTGTCTATAATCAATCAGTTATGATGTTGTTTTTGTTTCTGATTGGTTGTCTCGTCTCCTCATTGTACTATCGTTACCTGACCCATTACCTGACCCAAAATGGGCATCGGGTCAGGTAACGCTTATCCTCAGAAAGGTAACCTCATGGCCGCTAATCTTACCGAGACTGCTATACGCGGATTGAAGACAAAAAGCACGTCGTACTACGTGTGGAGCAACAGTGCTCAGCGTGGTACCGGCAGGCTTGGCGTTAAGGTTCAGCCTTCAGGCAGCAAAGTTTTTTATTTCCGTTACTACGTTGAGAAAGGGAAGAAAGAGAAATTCATTCAGTTGGGCATCTGGCCTGAGATGAAACTGGTGACGGCCAATGAGCTGGCGAAAAAATATGGAGCCTGGCTTGTTGAAGGAAAAGAGCCGCAGCAAGAGCTTGAGCAACAGCGCCTGGCCGAACAGCACATCATGCAGATCCATCGCTCGCAGGGCTCGTTTAAAGAGCTGGTACATGGCTACGTTAACAAGATGAAGCTCGACAATAAGCGGACCTGGGCCGATGTTCTGAAGCGTCTTGAAAAAGAGTGCTATTCAGTCATTCCTCGAGAGACCAAAGCGAAGGATGTCACGCCATTACAGATCAAAACCATCCTCTCAGGCATTATCCAGCGAGATGCGGTGGTCCATGCGAACCGAATTCGTTCCTACCTGATGGCGGCATTCAACTATGGGCTTAAAGCCGATAACGATCCGATGAATACCAGCGTGGGCATTACGTTCGGGCTTGAAGTTAATCCGGTATCGGCCATAGCGTTGGCTTAATCCCTTGTTCTTGTAGCTGGTCAGCAGTTGCATGAATTTGTTGTATTGTGATCGCCATGATTATAATCCTGAAATTTATATAATTATCTTTGTATTATGTTGTATGTATAATAATAATACTACATACAACATAATACAAAGATAATGTAAAAAAACCCCAAACTATTTTGAGGTAGTTGATTAATATATGTTTGGAGTTATTAAATTATTCCCTGATAGGCCGGTAAGGATCCTGAGACGTCGTCCATCCCATCAAGGGCTCAAGGTTCTGCGGGCGTGACGGTTCGAACTCCAGAACCCAGTGTCGGGATCGTGGCGCGGACGTGGCGGCCGCGCGCGCGGGTCGGTAAAGGATGGCGGTTGGCACATCATGAGAACGAAGGTTGGTTCCGGGAATTGTTGGTGCGAATGGCGGGCGGTTATGTCCTTGCATCATCTTTCGAATCTCCTTTCTTCTGTTTATTGTTGGCTGCATTTGCGTCTGGCTTG
>OGWT01001547.1_pt1 | contig 17336 bp, 13 predicted proteins | sample 1576101 | NCBI WGS metagenome assembly OGWT01 (sample SAMEA3541481, study PRJEB24748) | human gut metagenome | biome: human gut; feature: human-associated habitat; material: faeces | place: China | collected 2012 | reverse complement strand
CCTCAGCCAAGGCTCCGAGAGCATCGCCGCCGGTGCCGTAGAGAATACCGAGTGTGCTTACAACGGATTCACGGGCAATAAGTCCGCTGAGTATTGCAACGGCAGACTGCCAGTTGCCAAAGCCCAAAGGAGCGAATATGGGAGCTATGAAGCTGCCAACTACTCCGAGTATGCTTTCACTGCTGTTTTCAACGTGGGTAAGTGAGAAGCTGAAATACTGGCAGAACCAGATTACAACACTTGCACCAAGAAGTACAGTAGCAGCCTTTGAGAAGAAATCCTTTACCTTCTCCCAAAGATGAAGTCCGAGAGTTTTGGCTGTGGGAAGTCGGTAGGGCGGAAGCTCCATAACAAATGGAGCATGGCCGCCTTTAAGTACGGTTTTCTGAAGAATAAAGGCGCATATAATAGCGATTATAAGTCCGAGAATATAAATTGAAAATACAGCAAGTCCTCTGTTCTTTGAGAAGAATGCCATTATGAAAAGTGAATATACCGACATCTTCGCACTGCATGACATAAAGGGTGTCAGCATTATTGTAAGACGGCGATCCTTTTCGTGTTCAAGGGTTCTTGAAGCCATAACGGCGGGAACGGTGCATCCGAAGCCCATAAGCATGGGGACAAAGGATTTGCCAGAAAGTCCGATACTGTGAAGAGCTTTGTCCATTATGAATGCAGCACGTGCCATATATCCGCTGTCCTCAAGAATCGAAAGGAAGAAGAACAAAAGGAAAATCTGGGGGAAGAAGGATAAAACGGCTCCGAGACCTGCGATTATACCGTCGCAGATAAGTCCGACTGCCCAGTCGGCTGCGCCGAAAGATACCATTGCGTCCCTTACAATTCCTGCAAACTGAACGTTTACAAGATTATCTACAAGGCCGGTAAGTGCAGAGCCAACTGCTCCAAAGGTTATGTAGAATATAAGGGCCATGAGACCGAAAAACAAAGGTATGGCAAGGAATCTATTTGTTACGACCGAATCTATTTTGTCGGAAAGAGTCATGTGACCGTCTTCGAGAGTACGTTTCACAGCCTTTTCTCTAACATCGCAGATAAATTTGTATTTCTGATCTGCAATTACCATTTCACGGTCGATTTTATTTGTTTCAAGCTCAAGGACAATGGATTCAAGGCAGTTGAGCTGAGTGTCGGATAAATCGAGAGCCTCAAGAGTGGGAGCGTCGCCCTCAATGAGCTTTACCGCTGACCAGCGAAGAGGCTGTTTCTTTTCAAGGCAGGTCTTTGAGATAATTGATTCAATCTGCTTAATTGCAGCTTTTACATTTCCTGTGTAAATATCAAGAGGGCTGCTGCTATGCTTGTCAATATGTGAGCCCTTGTCCCTTGCGTGAATGACTTCGTGCTCTGCGGCTTTGAGAAGCTTCTGTATGCCTGTTCCCTTACTTGCAGAAATGGGAATTACCTTTATTCCCAAAAGCGCTGAGAGAAGAGAAAAGTCAATTGTCTCTTTTCTTTTTTCCAGCATATCCACCATGTTGAGTGCAATTACCATTGGACAGCCAAGCTCTGCAATCTGTAAGCTTAAATAAAGGTTTCTTTCGAGATTTGTGGCATCTACTATATTTATAATAAGATCCGGTTTTTCATCTATAAGATAATTTCTTGTAACTATTTCTTCCATTGAGTAGGGGGAAAGAGAATAAATTCCGGGCAGGTCAACTATTGTTGCATCCGTGTCGCCTATATTTATTTTACCCTCTTTTTTCTCAACGGTTACGCCGGGCCAGTTTCCCACATACTGGTTGCTGCCTGTAACGGCATTGAAAAGGGTGGTTTTGCCGCAGTTGGGATTTCCTGCGAGAGCGTAGCGGTATGACATCAGCCCTCCACCTCAATTCTTATATCCTGAGCTTCTGATTTTCTTATGCTCAGTTCGTATCCTCTTACATTGATTTCAATAGGATCGCCCATGGGAGCGGTTTTGCGCATTACTATTACTGCGCCTGGAGTAATACCCATATCAATAATTCGTCTTCTTATTGCTCCTGAGCATCCCAGCGATTCAACAATTCCCTTTTCGCCGGGTTTTAATTTATCCACTGTTTTTATCAAAATAAAGCACCTCCGAAAGGCTTGAGTCTAATAAAAAATTAAACTCAGCGTACTAAAAAATTATATTACACATATATCTTAAAGTCAATGTTAGCCGAGGGTAATTTTTATAAAAAGGAGCACATTTCCTGTTGACCTTTATTAAGAATAATATTATCATTAATAAGTAAAGTTGAGTTATGCGAGGCTGAATATCAATGAGAATACTTATAATCGGAGCCCAAACAGCTTTGGGAAAAGCTATAATGTATCTTTGTCCCTCAAGAGGCTGTAAAGGCATCAAATCTGATTTTGATTTTATAACAGGCGATAAAAGTACTGAATATGTTTTATCTTTAAATCCTGACTGCATTATTTACTGTGATTCATATGAGAATCTCAATACCTCTGATGAGGAGAGAGAGAAGGCTTTTAATGTTAACTGCTGTGGAGCTGAAAATGCAGCTGAGGCCGCACAGGCGGCAGGAGCAAAATTTATATATGTAAGCACGGATTTTGTCTTTGACGGAATGAAAAAGGTCAAGCTTAAAACTTTTTCTCCGGTTTTCCCGGTAAATATTTACGGAGAAAGCAAGCTGGCAGGAGAAAGAGCCTGCCTTCAAAAGTGCTCACGGACATTTATAGTACGTACAAGCCGCCTTTACGGAAAAGGTGAGGATAATTATATCGGCAGAGTTTTAAAGCTTATGAAGCAGGGCAGGGGCATAAAAGCTCCACATAACGTATACGCTTCACCGACTTATGTAAAAGATCTGGCAGTTTTGATTCTTGAAATGGCACAAAGCGAAAAGTACGGTGTGTATCACGGTGTAAATGAAGGATATTGCAGCCTTTACGAAATGGTGCTGGAAATAAAGCGCCTTTGCGGATATGCAGTTTCGGTGCTGCCGGTAAAGGGCAGCAGCTTTAAAACAGATGAGGAAGAACCGGCTTGTCTGGTGCTGGACACTTCATGTCTTGACGGTAAATTCCGCCATCTTCCTCCCTGGCAGGATGCCCTTATGCGTTATCTTGAAGACGAAGGTGAGCTTCTTTGAAGTGCAAGTATACAAGAACGACTGTTTAAAATAAATTTCTAAAAAAGCAATAAACCATCATTTTTGATTGGCTTATTGTTTTTTTATTTTTTTATTCAAAAAAATTTGCTTTGTGAAATATTAATAATTTTTTTCAGTATAAAAACCAAAAAAATTACTATGCAAATTGTGTTTTATTTGATGCGATAAAAATATTTATAAGATAATGAACGTAAATCAAAAAATATTTCGACTTTAATAAACAGAAACAGCAAAAAATCCGACATGTTAAATTTGTGCTAAATATATATATTGATATTGAATTACTGGAAAAGCTTTGGTATAATACTCATTAGTTAATGTCAAAAGAACAAAATTAAGGGAGGAAGATGAATGAGCAAATCGGTTGTAGCTGTCATTACCGCAATTGCTTTAATCACTATTGCAGCCTTCGGTGGATACACATACATACAGGGCGTTGTATACAACGAATACAATGTCAGAAACTATGAGGTTGCAACAACAGTAAACGGTGATGAAACCACACTGGTGTTTACACTTGATAAGGAAGAGGCATATTCAAATACAAGGTATGATAAAAAGACCACTCTTCCCGACGAGTTCGGCGATGATCTTTACGGTTCAGTAACAATAAGACCAGAGCCTACAAAGAATAACGACGGAACTTATGCTTTGGATGACAACGGCAATTATCAGTACGGCGACTGGACAAAGCTTGGCACTAAAAGCGACGATGAGTCCGAAATGAGTTTTTCAGAGGCTATGAAGCTTGTCCGTGAGGGTAAATCAACTGAAACTGTTCACTATGAGTACAGTTATACTTCAGAAGGCGACAAAGCTATTCTTACAGTAGTTATAAAGGGATATGAATTTAAAGAGGGCGACAATATTCATGTTGAAGTAGATAACGATATAACTGTTGCCGGAATGAAAATTCATAACAATGCCCTTGCCCTTACAAACGTGGAGTTTAAAGACGGAAAGTTTACTGAAGTTAAAAACATGTTTGTAAACAATCAGCTTGACGCTTAAATTTGTAGTGAGGTGAAAAATATGGAAAAAAATACAGCTGTGCAGCAGCCTGCTGCTATGAAGAAGTATCTTAGAAAATCCGAACCCATTACATATGCGCTGAGCCTTTTCGGTCTTGCAATGATAACAGGATGGGTACAGGGTTATTCAAAAACCTTCTTTATTGATTTTGCTTTAGGTGATTCCGGTCTTCCCACTCCGGCAATTACAGCAATTGTTGCAGCGCTTTTCTTTGTTGCAAGAGTTATAAGCGCTGTATGTGATATCGGAATAGGTTATCAGATAGACAGAACCCATACAAAATGGGGTAAACTTCGTCCGTGGATTCTCTATTCATCTGTACCGCTCTTCCTTTCAGCTATTTTACTTTTCGTTTCTCCGAGAACAGGAAGCGTAATGTTCACAATCATTTGGATTTATGCTCTCTACATTGTTTTTACAATTGTAGGCAGTGGTGTAGAAAATCCCCTTAACTGTTTCGGTGCTGTTTCCACTCCCAACCCTGATGAAAGAGGAAGCTTCCTTTCCTTTGCAAGTATCGCAAAGGCAATCGGTCAGCAGGGCGGTATGGTTGCACTTCTTATTGTAGGTATTATCTTCAAGGCTAAGTACGGCCATCACATTGATAAGCAGGAGTACACAATCTCCGCCATTATCTGTGCTTTCCTCGGAATAGTTCTTGTGCTTCTTGCTTTCTTTAATAACAGAGAGCGTGTTCCCTACACAAGCGAAAAGACAAACATTGTAGAGTCCCTTAAAGTTGTTTTCACAAATAAGAACCTGCTTATGGTTGCCATTACAAAGCTTACAGGCTTCGGACGTGGTGTTTATTCTGCAGTTTCAGTTTACATTGCGGTTTATCTTTTAGGCAGCAAGGATATGAACCTTGGCCTTATGCTTCCCATGGGAATAGGTACAGCGGTAAGTATGCTTATTGTTAACTTCCTTTTGAAACGTATGTCCACAAAGAAGATTTATATAAGCTTCTGTCTGTACGGTGCATCTATGCTTGCGGTAATGTTTGTATTTACACAGATTGTCGGATTCAGCGGACTGAGAGAAAATCCTCTTTACGTCGTGGTTTTCCTCTTCCTTAACTTCCTTATCGGACTTCAGCACGGTAATACAAACCTTACACCCAATATCATGATTGCCGACTGTATCGACGAAATCGAGCTTAAGACAGGCAAGAGAGTTGACGCTCTTTGCTATTCAGGTGTAAGCCTTTTTGCAAAAATAGCAGCAGCTCTTACAGACTCTTTCGGAGTTCTGCTTATCGGCTGGACAGGATACATTGCCGCAACAGGCGGTACATACGGTCCTCAGTCCGACGGAACACTTAATAAGTTCCTTATTATCTATACAATTATTCCTGCGGTATTCGTAATCTTCCAGGGAATGCCGATTCTCTTCTATGACCTTGTAGGTGAGAAGAAGAAGAGAATAACTGAGCAGCTTATTGCAAAGCGAGGAGTCAAGGAAGACTGATAAAAAGCTAAGCTCCTGCCTCCGGTAAAACGGCGGCGGGAGTTTTATTTTACAATAAACTTTGACGGAAGGTGTATTAATGAGCAATTTAAAGAGATTTTCGGAATATGTACCCACATGGGGACCGTATTCAAAAAAATATATGGGTGTTTCCCGAATTGTTGACGAAAGCCGAAAAGAGGGCGTGCGTTTTGATTTTGTAATTCATCCCACTGTTGCAAATACAAACGTACCTGTACCTAATGTGACTTTCCCATCAAACTATCACCCTTGGACATGCAATAAGGATATGACTCATTTTTCTTACAGATACGACCTTGAGTGGAAGGATCAGGTGTATGCGGATGTATCCTTTACTAAGATTAATGACGAGGCTTTTCTTGTAAGAACTGAATTTGTAAATAATACTGAGCTTTGTCAGATATGCCTTGAAAACATTTTTTCTGCTTTGGAGTATCCTTATCCTCAGCACTGCAAAGTGTCTTTGCCTGATAAATGCATTTTCTTTGATGCCGAAAATTATGCTTCCTTTGATTATGCAGTTACAAGACCGTGGGATATGGAAAACCCTGACGGAATGGAAAAAGGCGTGTTCATTGATCCCCTTTTCCATGGCAGAAAGGGTCTTGGTGACAGAATAGATAACGCACATGTACATTTTCTCAATTTAAAGCCTTTCGGATGCGAAAAAGGCGACAGAGTAGAATACAGTGTAAGCAGTGAGTATGATTTTGAAAATCCTGTTCTTGTCGTTCGCTATAAAACAGCAGGAGAGGGAGAAAAAGCTGTTTTCTCTCTTAACGGTAAAGAAGTTGCCTTTGAAAAAAGTGAAGAGCTTACTTTTAAATATATTCCCATGGGTAAAATCTCAAAGGGTTCAGCTGTTTTTGAGCTTGTTTCAGAAGGTAAGGCTGGTATAGAATTTGACTTTTTCGCAGTAGCAGAGAAAGAAGATGTTGACGCTGTAACCGCTGAAACCGTTCTCTATGAGAGAAAGCCCGAAATCACACAGGAAGAAACAGAGAGAGGCTTCAGAGAAATTTTAACCTATGGTGAAATCGGACAGACTTACTGTGTCATGACCCACAATAAAAACACAAGAACAAGAGAGCTTGAAACAGGCGTCCTTGAGGATGCTCTTATTTCCCGTGTTTCCAACAGCGATATAACTTTTGATGAGCTTACCCGTACCTTTACAGGTTCGTTTTCACCTAAAAAGAGCGATGAGGGATTCTATCAGAATACCATTGTCCATTCACTCTATATAAAGCCCGGTACAAGCCATATTGAATATGTAGTTGTAAGTAAGGACAGGTTTGAGCCCTTGTCCGATGAAGAATATGAGCGTATTTATAACGAGGGCAAGGCTACACTTAAACCTCTCGGATATAACAAGGAGGGAGAAAAATATACTCTCAGCAATGAGATACTTAAAGCTACACTTCTCACAAATGTTGTTTATCCCATTTACCGTCACGGTGACTATATAGTTCACCACACTCCCGGTAAGAGATGGGACTGTCTTTACACATGGGACAGCGGATTTATAGCTCTCGGACTTTTAGAGACAGAGCCGAAGCTTGCAGAGTATGTTTTAGATACATATCTCAGTGAAACCGATAATAAAGACTTTGCATTTCTTCATCACGGTTCACCTGTTCCCGTACAGTTCTACCAGTATCTTGAAATGCTGAAAAGAGAGAACGATAAAACAAATCTCTATTCCTACTATGACCGTGCAAAGCAGTATTACAGATTTATGGCGGGCAGAACCCATGGTTCCACAACAGCTAAATTCAAAAGTGGCATGACCACCACTTATGATTATTTCTATTCTTCAAGCGGTATGGACGACTATCCGGCACAGGCTGCAATGATAGAAAAGAAGCTTGAGAAATATGCCTGTCCATGTATTTCTTCCAGTCAGGTTATTAGAATTGCAAAGATCATGAAGATGATAGCCGCAGCATCAGGTCATAGCGAAGATATAGCCGAATACGACAATGATATCGAAAAGCTTACTAACGCCCTTAACAACACCGCATGGGATGAGGAAACCGGCTATTACAGCTATGTTCTTCACAATGAAAACGGTGAGCCGGAGAAATTCTTCAGAACCGATGACGGCGAAAACCTAAATAAGGGTATGGACGGAATATATCCTCTTATTGCGGGAGCCTGTCCTGAGGACAGAAAGCAAAAGGTTCTGGGACACATAATGAACGAAAAAGAGATGTGGTCAAATGTAGGCGTAAGTGCCGTTGACCGTTCTGCCGGATACTTTAAACATAACGGCTACTGGAACGGCAATGTATGGTTCTCACACCAGTGGTTTATCTGGAAGACCATGCTTGATTTAGGCGAAACAGATTTTGCCTTCAAAATTGCCGATACAGCTCTTAACGCATGGAGAAGAGAAGTTGACCACTCCTATTACACCTTCGAGATGTTCAACATTGAGTCTGAGCGTGGCGGCTGGTTCCATAATTTCGGCGGACTTTCCGCACCCATTAACGTTTGGGCTAACGCTTACTATAAGCCGGGCATTTTCACAAGCGGATTTGATATGTGGGTTGAGAGCCGCACTTTTAATGAAGATAACACCCGGTTTACCGCTAAGTGCCGTTATTTCGGTAATAACAAAAACTGCGCTGTTGTTGCGGTAATGAATGATATGTACGATTACAAGGTTATGGTAAACGGCAAAGAGACAGCCTTTAATGAGAGAAAGAAAGGCGCACTGGAAATCAGTCTTGATACAGCCGAAAAGGATGTAACCTTGGAGATAATCAGAAAGTGAGAATCTTAAATGAGTGAAGAAAAAATTTACGGCAGCAAAAATGCGCCTTTGAAAGTGCAGATTATAAGCGATACCCACTACTATTCAAGAACCTGCGGTACTGAGGGAAAGGCATATAAAAAAGCGGAGTCAAAAAGTCAGAAAGTCATCAAGGATTCAGACCTTGTAATAGACGCCGCATGGGATATGCTCTGCAAAGATACCTCTACGGATATAGTTCTTCTCTCCGGAGATACCACCAAGGACGGTGAAATTGCAAGCCATAAGGAGTTTATCGAAAAGCTCCGTGAGCTTAAAAACCGTGGCAAAAGAGTTTATGTAATAACCTCCACCCATGACTATCAGGATGACGGCTTGACAGACGGCTATAAGGGCGATGAAAAGATAAAAGTACCGGCAGCGACAAGGGATATGCTTTGGGATATGTACTATGAATTTGGCCCCAATGAAGCTATTTCTTATCATCTTCCCTCCATGTCATATGTGGTACAGCTCTGTGACGGTTACAGGCTTTTTGCCCTTAACGATGACAGAAATACCGATGAAGAGGGAGAAGCAAAGAGCGGATTCAGTGAAAGCTGCAAAAAGTGGATATATGAGCAAATTGAAGATGCACAGAAAAACGACCAGTACATAATTGCAATGACTCATCATCCCATGCTTGCTCCGTCGCCGTTTTATGCTATAATCGGAAAAGGCGACCTTCAGCGTGACCACCTTAAAAATGTTGAAGAGTTTGCAGATAGGGGAATACACTGCGTATTTACAGGACACACCCATATCCACGATATTTCATACAGAAGAACTGAGAAGGGCAACATCTTTTACGATGTCTCCACCGCTTCACTTATCGGCTATCCGCCTACAATGAGAACTGCGGTTTTTGATCCGGCAAACGAAAAAATCACAGTGGAAACTCAGTTCATTGAGCAGGTTCCCGGTCTCGATACTGACGGAAAATCTTTCCCTGAGTATATTAAGAATTTCTTTATCGGCATGATAGGGGAGGTCCTTTGGGCAGCTGGCAACGATATAGACCGCCTTGCCGAAATGACCGATGCATTCAGTGTTCCCGGTGAAAAGGTTAAGAAATTAAAGTTTGTAATTAAACCCATAGGTAAATTCCTCAACAGCCTTACAATCGGAAAGGTGGGCAAATGGACAAAAGCTGAGACAGGTCTTAAACCTGAGGATTATGAGGACATCAAGGATAAAAAGGTTATAGATTTCATGCTCGAAGCTGTCACAAACCTTTACGGCGGCGATGCTCCTTACGGTCCCGATACAAGAGAGTATAAAATCGCAATGGGTCTTCTGAGCATTATTGACTCATTCCTCGATACAATCGGACTTAAAATCGGCAAGCTTCTTAAAGGTGCCGAAAACGCATCATCTCTTGTGGAACCGCTTTTCTATAACAGCGGCATCTGCGACGAAAAAGCTGAGCTTAAAATTTTCCCTGTTTACAGAGAGAAAAATCCGAACCCCGAGCTTATTGAAGAAGAGAAAAAGTCAAAGTCCGAAACAACAGTCAAAAAGAGCAAAAAAGGCCCCTGGATTCTCGCCGCTTTGATTGTTCTCGTAATTCTTCTTATAGCGGTTGTTCTTGGAATTATCGGTCTTGTGGTTTGGGGAATAGTTTCTCTCATTCAGCTTCTTATTCCCGGCACGATACTTCCGTTTTTCCCCGGACTCTTTTAACCTCAGTCTTAAGGAGGGTAATGTGTTATGAAATTATATAAAGTGGAAGATTTCGGAGCTTTAGGCGACGGAAAGACAAACGATGCTGCCGCTATTCAGAAAGCCATTGATTCATGCAGTGAAAACGGCGGCGGAACAGTGGTTCTCGAAAGCGGAAAGGTTTATTATTCCGATTCCGTAAGTCTTAAAAAGAATGTTGAGCTTCATATTCAAAAGGGAGCGGTATTAAAGGCGACTTCTGACATTGAGGGATATATAAGACCCTGCAATATGATAAATGACCCTAAAACTGCTCTTGTAGGCAATCCCGTAACAGGAAAGCCCAGCTTTGTGTTTATCTATGGCTACGAAGCTGACGGCGCTTCCATTACAGGTGAAGGAACCATTGACGCTAACGGACACAGTTTTGTAAACCGTAAAAGCCAGTATTATGTGACCGGTGATTTTTATCCCCGTCCAACTGTTATTTACATTGAAAACAGCAAGCACATAAGCTTTAAGGATGTAACCATTAAGGATGCTCCTTTCTGGACTCTTCATCCCGCAGGATGCTATGATGTGGAAATCGATAAAATAAGGATTCTCAACGACCTTGACGTAGCTAACAGCGACGGAATAGACCCCGATCACTGCTGCAATGTGAGAATTACAAACTGCCACATAGAGTGCGCTGACGACTGTATCTGTCTTAAAGCTTCAAAGGGCAACAGTGAATACGGTCCATGCGAGAATATAATTATTTCAGGATGTACTCTTGTTTCCACCTCCGCCGCTATAAAAATCGGCACAGAGGGAGTAGGGGATTTCAGAAACGTAATAGTTGATAACTGCATAATCAGCCGTTCCAACCGAGGCCTTTCAATTCAGATAAGAGACGGTGGAAATGTTGAGAATGTCAGCTTTTCAAATTGCATTATCGAAACCCGCCGCTTCTGTTCCGACTGGTGGGGCACTGCTGAGCCTATTACAATAACAACCTTTAACCGTGATGAAAAAACAAAGAGCGGTAAAATTAAAAATATCCGTTTCTTCAATATTACTGCAAAAGGTGAAAACGGAGTTTTGATTCACGGAAACAGCGAAAATCTTATTGAGGACGTAACTTTTGAAAACTGCTCTGTTGAGGTTACAAAAACTTCAAAATGGCCCTGCGGCTGCTATGATTTAAGACCCTGTATAGATTACGGAGTAGAAAAGTACGACAATGCAGGCTTCTTCATAAGATACGCCAAGAACGTTACAGTGGCAAAGACCAAGATGCTTTGGGGTAATGTCTGCGACACATATAAATATGCCTTAGATGCGGGTAATACCGAAAATCTTATCTTTGACCGTTTTACAGGCAAGGGCGCTTTCGACTCCTGTCCTGCTGGTATTGTAAACGGAAAAGAGATTGAAAGTTTTTAAGTAAAAGTCAAAAATAAAAGGCTGTTTTGGATTTTTCCAAAACAGCCTTATTTTATGTATTATAAATTATTCTTCCTCGTCGAAATTAAAATCGTTGAGGAAATCTCTGAGAGCCTTTGCCTCGTCAAAGCTAAGAGTGATTCCCTTTGCCATTTTTGAGTGGTCGGGAGCCCATTCTCTAAGGTCAAATTTAGGTGCTCTGTCGTTCCAGCTGACAAGGTTTACTTCCTTTGTCCAGCCCTTGGGATTCTCGGAAAGTACGCCGATTTCCTCTGTTATCTCATATTTAATCTCTGCCATGGTAAAATCCTCCTTAATAATCAAACATTGAATCTGAAGAGAACAATATCTCCGTCTTTCATGACGTATTCTTTGCCCTCACTTCTTACAAGACCCTTTTCCTTTGCCGCTGCCATGGAGCCGCACTCTATAAGGTCATCGTATGCAATAACCTCGGCACGGATGAATCCTCTTTCAAAGTCGGAATGTATCTTTCCGGCAGCCTGAGGAGCTTTAGTGCCATTTGTGATTGTCCAGGCACGTACTTCCGGCTTTCCGGCGGTAAGGTAGGAGATAAGTCCTAAAAGATGATAACTGCTCTTTATGAGTCTGTCAAGGCCGCTCTTTTCAAGTCCAAGCTCGCTGAGGAAAAGTTCCTTTTCCTCTTTTTCAAGGGGAGCGATCTGTGCTTCAAGCTCTGCGCAGATGGGAAGCACTTCGGAGCCCTCTTCTTCGGCTATTTTGCGAACTGCGTTAAAGCGGACATTGTTTTCAATGTTGTTCATAAAGTCCTCTTCGCTCATGTTGCAGGCATAGATAACCGGCTTTGAAGAGAGGAGAGCGACTGAATCCATAATGGCTTTTTCATCCTCGTCACATTCGAGGGAACGAGCGGAAAGACCTTCTTCAAGATGAGCTTTCAGCTTTTTAAGGAACTCAACTTCTCCGGCAAGGGATTTGTCACCCTTCATTGCCTTTGAGGAGCGGTCTATTCTTCTTTCGACCATTTCTATATCGGAAAGAATAAGCTCAAGGTTAATGGTTTCGATATCTCTTGCAGGGTCAACGCTTCCCTCAACGTGGATGATATCATCATTATCAAAGCAGCGTACAACGTGGATTATTGCGTCAACCTCACGGATGTGAGAGAGGAATTTGTTTCCGAGACCTTCACCCTTTGAAGCGCCCTTGACAAGACCTGCAATATCAACAAATTCGATTGTTGCGTGAGTGGTTTTGTCGGGGGAATACATTTCAGTAAGCTTATCAAGTCTTTCGTCGGGAACGGCAACAACGCCTACATTGGGCTCAATTGTGCAGAAAGCATAGTTTGCCGACTGAGCTCCGGCGTTTGTAATTGCGTTAAAAAGAGTACTTTTGCCGACGTTCGGCAGACCTACGATACCAAGTTTCATATATCTGTTACATCTCCTGAGTTCCTGAAATTAAACTGCAAATATGCATAGTAAAATAATTATATCAGATTAAATCTATTCTCTCAAGGTGTTTTTATTGTTATTGCGTACTTTTTGCAGTTATTTCTTCCTTTTGCTTCGGCAAAAATTTAACGGCTACCAGTTTGTGAAAAGCCCATGCAAAAATAAGTCCAATCAAAACGCCGAGAATTGTATCAAAAACACGAAGCATTACAGCTTCATGCAAGCCGTAAATTGCCGTTCCTGCCATCAGTGCACCGAAGCAGTTTATTGCGGTTTTGTAGCGGTAATCCGTACAGAAGCCGAGGCATAATCCGCCGGCAGGAGCCATAAGAGGAAGCAGAGCTTCCGGCATTATTTGATATAGTATGAAAAATGCACCTGAACCTGCAATTACGCCGACAATGCGCTGCCAGAATCTAACGTGAGTATATTCTGAATAAGGGTACTCAGACAGTAGAGAAGCGCAGGCAAAGCCCATCCAAATAAAGCGTTTTACACCAAATACAGCTCCTAAGGTAAGCACCAATCCTACACCTGCTGCAAGGCGAAGCTGCCATAAATTTACTAAACTGGATAAGCTAAAATTTATGATAATACTGTGAAAACGTTTTTCTGTGTGCATATGTCGATGCTTTAGCAGAAGTAATGCGGCACAGATAATGTATCCAACTAAAATGAGTTCAGCTCTTTGTAAAAGAATTTCACCATGCACGGGATTTCCTACAACATAGACGTATGCAAAACCGTATAATCCTCCGTTTCCCAGTTCTGGGCGCTGACTTGTAATGTAGAGTATCAGGAAAAATGCCAAAAAGTGAGCAAAGAATAACAGATAAGACGGAAGTATTGAAATTAAGCTTGGAATAAAAAGCAAAATTCCCAAGACGACTGCGAGAGTGACCAGGGAATCTCCCACACAATATTCAAAATTTACAAAGCGGAGAGCCAGTATAATGCAGAAAAGAGCCACTGCCATAGGAGCGTTTTCTGATCCGAAAATATTTGACAATGCGCCGATAAACATAATGGCAAATGCTACTATTAAAACAGCTCGCAGAGCCATTGCCGTCCAGTAAAAAGCCTTTTCTTTATTTGTCTGACATTCTTTTATTTTCTTTTTAAGTATAGCAGGATCAAGCTGCAGTGCGTCATAAAATTTCATATTTCACTTTCGCTCCCGTTTCTTTCCAATTTATTTACGATTCTGTCAGTATATTTTAAAAACTCTTCAAAATCAGAACCGACACTTCTGAGCAGGTTATAAAAGGGATTTAAAATAGCTTCATATCCGCTTTTTAATTCTGCCAATCCTTTTTCGGTGATGAACAAACGATAGCTTCTTTCATCATCAGTCTGCTTTTCTTTTCTGATGCATCCGTTTTCATAGAGTTTTTTTAAACAGCGGCTTACCGCTTCCTTTTTCATTCCGCTGCACTGACTTAATATGATCGGTGTGTTCTGATCGGGTTTAAGGTAAAGCCATGACAGCAGTTCGCACTCACTTGCCGTAAGATTTCCTTGTTTCTGCGGAAGCAGTAAACGGCTGATTTTTTGTACTTGTTGCTGATAATGTACCATATCTGTCCAGTCGATTTGCATAAATATTCTCCTTAATAAAGTTAACATTGTTAACCATATACCTTTTTAAATACCATGTCAACACACATAAAATCATTTTAACAGTTAGGTCATAATTAAATGTCATATTAAGTACACTGTAAGCTTATATATTGAATTAAAAAACAAAAGCCGGAGATTCCCCATGAACACAGTGGGGAAATCTCCGGCTTTGCTTAATAATTTATATCAGTTTTCTTTTGCTGTTTCACGGAAGTTGCCAAGGAAAGTAAATTCCGGCAGCTCGTCGTAAAGAGCACATAAAAGGTTAAGGGTTTCGTTGTCACGGACCGAACCTGTAAAATCAAGATAGCCCTCAAAGACAGCACAGTCCGCATCGGCACTCACCCGGGAGACCAGCTCCGCCATCGGCTGTTCTGACAGAAAAAAAGGATCGGCGTGATACGCCGGTCTGCCGGTGATATGACTGTGAAACATGGGATCAATATAGTCGGGACCACACTTCCCGCCCTGCACCTGCAGCCCACGGGAACAGAGGGCAGACAGCAGTGCCGCAGTCATTGTGGTTTTTCCGGCACCGCTCCCTGCGGCGCTGAGCATAATGCGTGGAACAGGCTGTGGCATGGCAAGGTCTCCTTTCCGGATCAATTTTGAATATATTTGAATGTATTTTATATTATACCACATCCGGACGTTTTGTTCAAGCCATCCGGACACACATTTTATGTGGATTTATTTTTGCGTCAAAACGATATCAACAGTTCCGCCGGATTCTTTTCCTTGACAATGGAATCCAAAGGACTTATAATAGGGACATCATCAAAATCGTACAAATTATGCACGATTTTGAAAACGATACCACAGTTTCTGCAAGCAGGTTTGATTTCTATATAGTTTTGTACGATTGTTATAGTGATTCCTATGAATGTTATAGAAATAGCGATTTCTTTATCTTATAATATCATTCGGCATCAGGATAAAATAAACGTCCTGAAATATAAAAATAGATAAGGAGACTATCACTATGGCAACACAAAACACTCGTGCGGAATTCCGCAAAAAGCTGCTGCACCTCATGATCCCGATTTCCCTGCAGCAGCTGATGATGGCGCTTGTCAATGCGTCAGACGCATTTATGCTGGGCTTTGTCAACCAGGATGCCCTCTCGGCAGTATCCCTGGCAGGACAGGTGCAATTCGTATATTCCCTGTTTTTGTTTGCCATTACTGCCGGCGTTTCGATCTTTGCCGCTCAGTACTGGGGCATTCAGAACAAAAAGGCAGTGGAAAAGACGCTGGGCATCGGTCTGGCATTTTCCGTGCTGCTCTCCCTTCCCTTTACCATCGGCGCAACATTTTTCCCGGAACTGCTGATGCGTGCATTCGCCTCTGATCCGGTTCTCATCCAGGACGGCGCTGTTTATCTTCGGGTAGTCGGCGTGTCCTATCTGCTGCTCAGCATTTCGCAGATCTACCTGTGCATTCTGAAAAACTGCGGAAAAGCCGTACTGAGCGCTGTCATCAGTTCCGTTTCCGTCATCATCAACATCATTCTGAATGCCGCTTTCATCTTCGGCATCGGTTTCTTTCCGGAAATGGGCATCGCCGGCGCTGCCGTTGCAACGGTTATCGCAAAGGTGATCGAACTGGCATGGGCGCTTGCAGTGATGCTGAAAAAGGACAGCATCAAGATCCGCCTTGGCTGGACCATCCACCCGGACAAGGTACTGCTCCGTGACTTCTGGAAGTACACCGCTCCGATCCTGGGCGATGAGCTGATGTGGGGACTGGGCTTTACCATGTACTCCGTCATCATGGGACACATGGGCAGCGACGCCGCAGCCGCAAACTCCATTGCAAACATCGTCAAGAACCTGGTAATCTGCTTCTGCACCGGCATCGCTACCGCAAGCGGCATTATGGTGGGCAGTCTCCTGGGACAGGGCGAACTGGAAAAGGCAAAGGAATACGGCAGAAAGCTTTCCAAGACTTCCATTTTTGCAGGCGCAGTTGCCGGCGTGATTATTCTGGGCGTTATCCCCTTTACCCCTATGTTCTCCACGCTGACCAACACTGCAAAAGAATACCTCCGTGTCATGCTGGTGGTATGCTCCTATTATGTAGTCGGCAAATCCATTAACATGACGGTGATTTCCGGTATCTTCGCAGCCGGCGGTGACTCGAAATTCGGCTTTATCTGCGACGGCATCACCATGTGGTGTGTTACTGTCCCCATCGGTCTGATCGCCGCATTTGTACTGAAACTCCCGGTATTGACCGTATACATTCTTATCAACGTCGATGAGATCATCAAGCTCCCGGCAGTCCTCAAGAACTACCGGAAGTACCGCTGGGTCAAGAATCTGACCCGGCAGGAAACAGCACCTGTTGAACCAGAAACCATGGCACAGACAGCCGCATAACACAAAGAAAAGGAGTCCTCTATGTATACCCTGGAACTGACAGACAACAAGTCTGAGATCATCCAATACAACGTACCCGATCTGCCCATCAAGGCATCCCGTTCCTCTCAGGAGGACTATCCCTCGCTTTCCATCGTCAACCACTGGCACACCGAGTTTGAGTTTATCTACGTGAAAAATGCACCCATGTGGTACAGCGTCAACGGCGAACAGTGCAAGCTGATGCCGGGACAGATGATTTTTGTCAACTCCGGGCAGATGCACTACGGTTTCTGGGAAAAACCCAGCGATTCCGTCTATGACTGTAAAGCAGGGACCGAGTATATGTATGAGGTTAAGTTTCATAGCAGGGA
>OGWT01001542.1_pt1 | contig 17370 bp, 17 predicted proteins | sample 1576101 | NCBI WGS metagenome assembly OGWT01 (sample SAMEA3541481, study PRJEB24748) | human gut metagenome | biome: human gut; feature: human-associated habitat; material: faeces | place: China | collected 2012 | reverse complement strand
TACAGAATGTAAGATCATTGCCCAAATTGGTCATGGTTATTCAAATAAGGAAATTGCGCAAAAATTAGGCTTTAGTGAAGGGACCATTCGTAACTATTTAAGTGTGATTTTGGATAAATTAGATTTAAGAGATCGTACACAATTGGCTATTTGGTATTTATCTAGGGGGAAATAAATAATGGTGAAAAAAAGATTAAGAACTTTTTTGATAGCCATGTTAGTGTGTTGTTTGGTAGGGATATTTTATTGTACGCAAAAACCCGTTGTTTTAACGATTGGCGTATTTGCGGGTAGTAACTGGAATGTGCCAAGTCCAGATAGTGGTAAGATCATTGATAGTGCGATCAAACGGTTTGAAAAAACACATCCGAATGTTCAAGTAAAATATGTCAGTGGTATCTTGAAAGATGACTATTCGGCTTGGCTTTCAAAGGAGGCTCTGGATGGAAAACTTCCTGATGTTTTTATGGTGTTGAGTGATGATCTTTCGACGTATGCCAAAGTAGGCATGTTAGAATCACTAGATGCATACATGCAGACGGATCCTGATTTTAATCAATCGCGATATTTTTCAACGACACTCAATGCAGGTAATATTTATGATCAGCAGTATGCACTCCCTTATGAGAGTTCACCCACATTGATGTTTGTGAATAAAACATTATTAGAAGAGAATGGAATTGAAATACCCAATGTTAATTGGACGTGGGATGATTTCTATGCAATTTGCGAAAAGTTGACTGTGGATACGGATGACGATGGAGAAATTGATCAGTTTGGGGAATATGGATACACTTGGGAGAATGCTCTAAGTTCGAATGGACAGGCGTTGCTTGATGAGAAAAGCATGAAGAGTACTTTGCAGAATGAGGATGTGTATTCGGCCATTGAATTTGTGCGAAAGTTAAATCTTTTAAATCGAGGTCAGAATGTTACAAGTGAAATGTTTGATAAGGGTAAGGTTGCCTTTTGCCCAATGATGTTTAGTGAGTATAGAACATATAAGCCATATCCTTGGAGTGTTAAGAAATATTCAAATTTTGAATGGGAATGTCTTCCGATGCCGGCAGGTCCTAGTGGCTATAATGCTTCACAAATGGATAGCTTGTTATGTGGTATTAGTAAGATGTCTTCTAAGAAAAAGATGGCTTGGGAATTTTTAAAGTTACTTTGTTACGACGAAACAACGCAGGAAAGTTTGTTTAAATACTCGCAGGGTGTATCGGTTTTAAAGAATGTCTCGACATCCAAAAATGTGACTAAGTATATTCAAGAAGATGCTCCATTGGATTCAAATTATAATTTGGAATTTTTTGATGATATGATGGAACAAGCAATCACGATAAAAAAACTGGATGGCTATGATCAATTGTATTCGATGGCAGATAGTGAAATTCGAAGAGTCATTGATACAAATGAGGATATTGAGCCGGCAATGCAAAATTTAAATGATGAATTGAATATATTGTTGGAGAAACAGTAGGAAGTTAAATTTCTGCTGTTTTTTTTGTTTGATTCTCGAAAAATGACATTTGTCATCTAAAAGTGGTGACATATGGAAATTGAAAAGGTTTTCATATGGGTTATAATGAATGTGTATTCTATGTGATGCTCATGTTCAAAAGTCGCATAAATATGTGAAATTATGTGTAATAACACTTGAAAACGCTAACATGTTTATTATAAAATATGAGTAAGTAAGAAACGCGGAGGAAAAATAATGAAATATGTAGTTATGGTAAGTCATGGTGAATTTGCACCAGGATTACACAGTGCCGTTAAAATGATGACGGGAGATCGTGAAGATGTATTGTCTACAAGCTTAAAGGACGGAATGAGCGCAGACGAATTCGCATCTAACTTTGCTGAATTGATCAAAGATTTCAAAGCAGATGACCAAGTCATTTTATTAGCTGATATTTTGAGTGGATCTCCATTCACGAACGCATTGAATGTATTGGATCAAAAAGGATTGCTACAAAATACTTTAGTAATTGCTGGTATGAATATGCCTCTTGCAATCACTGCTGTATTAATGAAAGACAACTTTGATAATGTACAAGATTTAAAAGACACATTATTAAACGAAGGTCGTACAGGATTAACTGATTTTACAGTTGCTTCTGATGATGATGACGAAGATCTATAGGATTTGGCTATAACGCATATAGCGAAGGCATAAACAGAATAAAGGAGGACATATAATGATTAGTTTTATTCGTGTTGATGATCGTATTATCCACGGTCAGATTGTTACAAGATGGTCTAAAGAATACCCTTGTGATGGGATTATCGCAGTTAACGACAAAGCTGCAACTACACCTGTATTGACACAGTCATTCAAGGCTAGTACAGACAAGAAAGTATTTGTTTGGACAAAGGAACACTGGAGAGAAAAAGCAGAAACAGTTAAGAATTCTAATAAAAAATATTTCTTAATTACTAAAAATCCAGTGGATATGAAAGAATTGTTAGTAGACGATGGATTCGTACCTAACGATGTTAAAACCGTAGTTATCGGACCATGTAATGATCGTCCAGGAGCTACAAAATTAGGTCAAAACCAGTCAATTACTCAAGAAGAAGCTGAAGCATGCGAAGCTTTGACAAACGCTGGTTACACAGTATTGTTTGCGTTATTAAAAGAAACTGCAATCGGTACTTGGGACAAATTTAGATCTAAATTTGGTTACTAATAGTGGGAATAGTAAACAGATTGAGATAAATAAAAGAAAAAGGAGAGATTTATAATGAGTTGGTTACAAGCAATTTTAATCGGACTTATGAGTTGTACAGCAGCTAGTACTATCGCTTGCTTAGGTACAACAGTAGGTAACTACACTTTGAACCGTCCTTTGGTTGCATCATTATTCGTAGGTTTGATCCTAGGTGATGTATCTGGATGTATTCAAATTGGTATTCCAATGCAGGTAATGTGGATCGCATTGGTTACACCTGGTGGAACAGTCGCATCAGACTTACGTGCCGTAAGTTACATTGGTATTCCATTGGCTTATGTTGGAGCAAAAGCTGCTGGTATGGATTTTGGAGGAACTGATGCTCAAGGTTTAGCATCAAGTATCTCAGCCATGACTGGTGTAATCGGTATTACTTTATTCTACGGAACAGCTATGATGAACCTTATTTGGCAACACTGGGGCTGGGCTCAATTGGATAAAGGAAACTTAGATTGTTTAGGAAAAGTTGATGTTGTTCTCCCACTAATTTCACACTTTGTATTATCATTCTTGCCAGTTACTTTACTTTGCTACTATGGATCTGGAGCCGTAGCTGAATTGTTCCAGAGCTTAAATACTGAAGTATGGTATGTAAAAGCCATCTTATCAGTAGGATCGGTACTTCCTGCAGTAGGTATTGGTATCTTGTTAAAATCAGTAGTATCTAAGACTTCTGACTTGATTTACTTCATGTTCGGATTCGCTTTAGCTGCTTCTATGGGATTAACATTAATTGCTGCTACAGTTGTTGGTGGTGTATTCGCATTGATTAACTACCAAATGACAATGATGAAAGCTACAGGTGCTGTTGGTGGTGCATCTACAGACTATGATGACGAGGAGGACATTTAATTATGAAAAAGATTTCTAAGAAAACATTAAATAGTTCTTTCTGGCGTTGGTGGTATGGAAACTTAACATGTTTCTCACACGAACACATGCAGACATTTGGTTACATGTGGTCAATGCTTCCAATTATTAAGGAATTATATCCTACTCGCGAAGAACAATCAGAAAAAATGACTACTTACTACCCATTCTTCAATACTGAACCTCAGATTGGATCAATCGTAGTTGGTATCACAGCTGGTTTGGAAGAAGCTCGTGCAAATGGAGCTGAAGGAATCGATGATGAAATGATTAACGGTATCCGTGCAGGTCTAATGGGACCTTTGGCTGGTATTGGTGACTCATTGATCGTTGGTACTTACATTCCTATCTTATTAGGTATTGCATTAGGTTTCGCAGAAGGTGGATCACCTTTAGGACCTTTATTCTATATCATCGTATGGAACGCAACTTCAATTTGGTTCCAAAAATTCGTATACTTCAAAGGTTATGAATTAGGTGGTAGTGCTGTTGAATTGTTAGTAGGACAAAAAGCAACTGCGTTCCGTGAATCCGTATTGGTTATGGGACAAGTTATCGTTGGTGCGATGGCAGCTTCTTGGGTATCAATTTCAACTAACTATGTAATTGCACAGGCTTATGATGCAGAAACTGGTAAATTAACAGACGTAACATTAGGATCTAAATTAGATGGAGCTTTCCCTAAGATCTTAACAATGTTATTCGTATTGTTTGCTTGGTGGTTGATGGCTAAGAAAAACATTACTCCAATTAAAGTATTGTTATTGTTCGTAGTTATCGGATTCGTAGGATCTGTTGTAGGATTCTTAGGATAATCACTTAAGACAATTAAAGGCGGGCTTAACTTGTTAGGCCTGTCTTTTTTTCTTATAATATAATAAGTATATGTATATTTGAAAAGGAGCGTTAATTATGAGTTTGAGCCGCAAAGAAAGAGATCAGCTTGCAGAAATCATCCAAAGAGAAAATGAAATGGTATTAAAAGTGGGAAGAATGGTCAGAAATGCTTTTATTCTTACACTTGCTTTTGCTGCCGTAACATACTGGGGATGGTCAGGAATGACCGATCCAATGTTTCCTAATATTCCTATGAGCGTACGCAATGTAGCTAAATGGATTGCTTTGATTGGTTTGATTTTATCGAGTTTATTTACTGTTTTAGGATTTATATCTCATAGAAATGGAAAGAAAAGTGTATTAAAGAAGATTGATTTGTACGAAGAAAAGTAAAGGTTTGTATATTTTAGTTTAATACAATTTAATTTTAACTAAAAACAACAATAAATGTGTCAATTATACACATAATTTCACACAATATAACTATACCTATCACTTTATTCTTTAGTAATATATTGTTGAGCCAAAGATAGTGGCTCACTTCATAATCAAATTCCCTTTCTTAAAACTTTCTTGAGGAGCCCCGCTAAAGGGGCTTTTCATTTGCCTTTTTGAAAGTTGGACATACAAATAGTAGTTGCGATATAATAATATGGATGAAAGAAGTGTAGTTTTTATGGAAGATAAAATACGAATTATAATGTATTCAAGTGCAGATAAAGTGGATGGACAAGGTGTGGGCAGTGCCTACGAAGAACAGGTCAATCTAATTAAAGAAGGGGCTAACGATATCTTTGAAGTGGGTATCAACAACTGGATCAAAACACCAGATATTCAACATTTCCATACAGTAGATCCTACTTTCTATGTGAAGATGCAAAATCATAGAGCTGCTAACATTGCCTATTGTCATTTTTTACCGGATACTTTAGAAGGTAGCTTAAAAATTCCGGCACCTTTATTGAATGTATTTCGTTCTTATTTGATTCAATTCTATAAGAGTGCGGATCGCTTGGTCGTTGTAAATCCTAGTTTTATTGATGCGTTAGTCGCATATGGGATTGATCGAGAAAGAATTTACTATATTCCTAACTATGTATCTAAGGAAAAATTTTATCGTAAATCCGATGATGAGTGTGCTTCCATTCGCAAAAAGTATGGTATAGACAAGGATGCTTTTGTGGTATTGGGTGCAGGACAGGTACAAACACGTAAGGGTGTACTTGATTTTGTGAATGTTGCCAAACAAATGCCGGACGTCCAATTCGTATGGGCTGGAGGTTTTTCTTTTGGACGTATTACCGATGGATATGAAGAATTGAAGAAGTTGCAGGAAAATCCACCTGAAAACTGTAAATTTTTAGGGATTGTTCCTAGAGAAGAAATGGTGGATCTATATAATATAGCGAATGTGCTTTTTGTGCCAAGCTATAATGAATTATTTCCAATGACGATTTTAGAAGCGGTGAACTTACATGTTCCATTGGTGCTTCGTGATTTGGATTTATATAAAGATATCTTATTTGATCGTTATATGCATGCCGATAATAATGAGGGTTTTAAAAATTGTCTGTTAAAATTGAAAAATGATTCAGATGTATATGCGAAGTATCAAAATGAGAGTCGTTTATTGAGTGAATTCTATTCGAAAGAACATGTATTGAATATGTGGAGAGAATTCTATTTGAGTGCTTATAAGGATAAACAAGAGGAATTATTAAATAAGAAAAAATAGGGGTTTTTATGAAAAAACAGAAGTACGTACTAAATCTGTTGCTTATTCTTGCTTTAACGGGATTTGCCCTGTGGTTTGCGCTAAAGGATAATTTTCATCAGGTTTTAAAGTGCATTTCACAAATGAATCTGTTAAGCCTTGTCATAGTCTTATTGTGGGGTGTTCTTTTTACGGCGGTCTGGGGATTTGTATACTACGTATTAGGTAGAAAGTATACGGATCATTATACGGCGGGTGAAGGGATTCTAGTGGCCTTTATTGGTTCTTTCTTTTCGGGGATTACTCCGAGTAGTACGGGTGGACAGTTTGTTCAGGCCTACATTATGAAAAAGCAAGGAATCAAAGTGAGCGATGGGGCTAGCTTGTTGTGGGCTGATTTCATTATTTATCAGACAACAATGATGATTTATGTTTCGATTCTGTTTCTCTTGCGTTTTGCGTATTACAGTGCTCAATCCGCATGGTTCAATATTATATTGTTGGGCTATATCATCAATGCAGTGGTTGTTGTAGCGTTATATACGATTGCGTTATTTCCTAGTATTTATATCAAGCTTTCGCGTATTTTAGTTAAGGTATTAACGAAACTGCATATTTTAAAGAATCCAGAAAAGACATTGGATTCTTGGACTCTACAAGTCACGAGTTTTACTCGTGAAATCAAGGTGCTAGCCAAAGATAAGAAGAGTATCTTACTTTGTGTATGTGTTAATGTGGTGCGTTTATCACTTTATTATTCTTTACCTTTTGTGATTGCGCTAGCCCTACATATTCCGTTGAAGATGAATGTATTGATTGATGTCATGGCCCTATCTAGTTTTGTGACGATGGCCAATAATTTTATTCCAATTCCCGGAGCAAGCGGTGGTACGGAAGTTGTCTTTTCATTGTTGTTTAGTGGCATGATGAAAAATTTAACGGGTGCGGTTTTAGTATTGTGGCGTTTTTCTACGTATCACATAGTGCTGATTATAGGTGGAGTTTTATTTGTGTTTGTGAAGAATCATTATGAGAGAAAAGAGAGTAAGATCAATTTAGAAGGGATGTAGTATATGCGAATCGGACTATTTACAGATGCATATTTACCGGATATTAATGGGGTTGTTTCAAGTGTGGCAACCCTTAAACACGCTTTAGAAGAGCTGGGGCATACGGTATTTATTATTACGAATCATAAGGGGACAAAGATTGTAGAAGATGAGAATGGTCATATTCTTCGTTTGCCGGGTCTTGAAATCAAGAAGTTTTATGGCTATAAGATGTCGAGTCCACTACAGTTTAGTGCGGATGCCTACATTGAAAGAATGGACTTGGATGTCATTCATATTCAGACGGAAGCGGGTGTAGGTATGTTTGGTCGTCAGATGGCGAAGGCTTTGCACATTCCTATTGTATACACGTATCATACAATGTATGAGGATTATACGCATTATTTTAATCCGCTTGATTTTGATTCGGTTGAAAAATTAGGGAAGAGTGTGATTCGTACGTTTTCCCGTGTCATGTCCAATGGTTCGCAAGCAGTGATTGCACCGAGTGAAAAGACGAAGCAGGCTTTATTGCAGTATGGTGTAATGGCACCTATTTATATCGTTCCGACAGGTTTGGATTTGTCGGAGTATGATCGCAAAAATTTAGATGAAAATAGAGTTCAAAGTATTCGTGAAGAGTTAGGTTTTACAAGTGAAGATCATATTGTGGTCTTTGTAGGGCGTATTGCCAAAGAGAAGGCAATCGAAATTCCGATTGAGGCGATTAGTAAGAATGCAGATCCACATCTACATTTAGTCATTGTGGGTGGTGGTACGGATATGGAGTATTATCAGGATTTGGCTAAAAAGTATAATGTTTCGGATCGTGTGCATTTTACGGGTAAGATTCCTAAGGAAAATATTGCCTATTATTATGCGGCTTTCGATTGTTTTGTATCCGCTAGTTTATCGGAAACACAAGGGATGACATATATTGAGGCTTTAGCGAGTGGCCTATTAGTGTTTGGTCGTCGTGATGAGGTGTTGAAGGATTTGGTGGATGAAGGCAGGTCTGGATATTATTTTGATGATGCCAATGAGCTAAGTCAAAAGTGGGATGTTTTCTTTAGTAAATCCAAAGTGGAAAGAGATGCATTAAGAGCGTATTGTATTTCTAAAACAGCGCCATATACAGAGAGTATGTTTGCGCATAAGGCTTTGAGTGTTTATAATCAGGCGATTGATGATTATAAGCGTGCCTATCATGTGGAACGAATTCGTATGGTGGATGATTTTGTTCGTTTAACTGTGATGCGTGATTGCGATAATGAACCAGTCAAAGTAATGATTCCAACGGATGATTTCTTTGATTTAAAGATCACAAAGGATACAATGTTAGATGCATATTTGATTGACAACTATTTGGATATGCAGTTATTCTATAAGGCGTTTGAGTTAATGAAGAAGCGTGTTTTCTCAAATGATTATACGTCGTATCAAATGGTGCAATATGGAAAGAAATATTTGGGTCTAGATGAAGATCAGGCTTTGGATATTATTCATGAATTTATGGAACGTCATTGGATTGACGATAAGGAGTATGCCTTTGATAAGGCGCAGGCTTGGCATTCGTATGGTCAGCCTAAAATGCAGATTTGTCAAAAGCTAAAAAGAGCGGGCATCGTGGATGATGTCATCGAGGATGCTTTGGCAAGTTTGGATGTGGAAACAGAGCGTAGTAATGCGATCAAATTGGCTCGTCGTTTAGCGCATTCGCTAAAAGAGCAGTCGAGTCGCATGCAAAGGCAGACGCTAGTGAATAAGTTAGTGACGAAGGGATATTCGTTTGAATTGGCGAAACAAGTGTCGGAGTCGATTGAACTGGATGAAAATGATGATGAGGCATTACAAAGAACGATTGCGAAAGCGAAACGTTTATATGCGACGTTTGATCAGCCTAAGCGTAATCAGAAGATTCAGACGTATTGTGTTCGTAAAGGATTTAATATATCAGCTATAAAAGAGGTTTTGGAAGGGGAAAGTGAATGAGAATTAATGAGATTACTCAGGAACAAAAAGTAAATATTAAGTGTTTGATTTCAAAGTGTGACAAAGGAAAAACCGTGAAAGATACTCCTTATTTGTCTTTGATTTTAGAGGATGCAACGGGTGTATTGGATGCGAAATTTTGGAATTTAACGAATGCGCAGATTGAGCAGTATAAGGCGGGTCAGATTGTTGAGATATTTGGGGATTCGATCATTCATAGAAATGCCGTTCAGTTAAGAGTGAGAAAAATGGTGGTCTTAGAAGGCGAAGATATTTCAGATTATGTAAGATTAGCGCCTATGTCTCGTACTGAAATGGAAGAAGAAGTAAAGACTTTGATGAATGAGATCACGGACTCAAATCTATATTGTGTGGTTGAAGAAGTATTAGAAGAAACGAAGGATTTATTCTATACATATCCGGCGGCCACAAGAAATCATCATAATTTTGTGGGAGGACTTGCCTATCATTCAATTAGTATGGCGCGTGTAGGACTAGATATTTGTCGCCAATATCCATTCTTGGATAAGGGGTTATTAGTTGCGGGTATTTTGATGCATGATGTTGGAAAGATTGATGAGCTGAGTGGTCCAGTTCTTCCTGAATATACAAATGAGGGGAATTTGTTGGGGCACATTAGTATTATGAATAATCGTTTGGATCGTGTGGCTGAAAAGCTGGGTGTAAACGATAAAGAGTGTGTTTTATTGTTGAAGCATATGGTTTTGGCGCATCATGGAAAGATGGAGTTTGGATCTCCTGTCCTTCCTATGATTCCAGAAGCGGAAGTGTTAACTTTATTAGATAATCTAGATGCGCGTATGTATATGATGAAACAGAGTTTAGATACAACGCAGCCAGGTCACTTTGGTCCTCGTGTCTTTGCGTTAGAAGGTCGTATGATTTATCATCGAAAAGGAGAGAATCAAGAATGAAGATAGGTTTTGTATCATTGGGATGTTGTAAAAACTTAGTGGATTCTGAACAGATCATGGGTATGATCAAGAGGGGTGGTCATGAAATTGTGGCCAATCCTAAGGATGCACAGGCTATTATTGTGAATACTTGTGGCTTTATTGAGAGTGCCAAAGAGGAGAGTATCAATGCGATTTTCAAGATGGCTCAATATAAAGAGAGAAACTTAGAGAAGTTGATTGTGTGTGGTTGTTTGGCTCAAAGATATACAGAGACTTTAAGGGAAGAGATTCCTGAAATTGATGCGGTTATCCCAATTCGTGAGTATGATACTTTGGCTAGTCAGCTACAGAAGTTATTAGGTTCAGATACATTATTGGATAAGGCAGAACGTGTGATTACGGGAAATCCTTGGCAGGCGTATGTAAAGATTAGTGATGGTTGTTCAAATCGTTGTGCGTATTGTGCAATTCCTTTGATTCGTGGAGATCAAAAGTCTCGTACAATTGAGGATATTATGGAAGAGGTCAACTATTTGGCAAGTGTGGGTGTGAAAGAATTAACTTTGATTGCCCAAGATACAACGAAGTATGGTTTGGATAATTATGGCGAATTGATGCTTCCTGAATTACTACGTCAAGTATCTAAAGTAGAGGGGCTTCATTGGATTCGTGTTCTGTATATGTATCCAGATGAAATTGTGGATGATGTATTGCTGGCTATGAGTGAGAGTGAAAAAATTGTTCCTTATTTTGATATTCCTATGCAGCATGCGAACAATCGTTTGTTGAAATTAATGAATCGTAGAGGACCAAAAGAGGATGTATTAAAGGTTGTGGATAAGATTCATACAATGTTTCCAAATGCGACTTTGCGTACAACTATGATTGTTGGTTTCCCTACAGAAACGGAAGAAGAGTTTGAAGAACTTGTGGATTTCATTAAGGAAATTAAGTGGGATCGTATGGGTGCTTTCGCATATTCGAAGGAAGAAGATACACCTGCTTATGATATGGATGGTCAGATTGATGAAGAGATTCAAAATGAGCGTTTGGCTAGATTGATGGCGGTGCAGGAAGAGATTTCAAAAGAAAAGAATCAGGAAAAGATTGGTAGGGTCATTGAAGTTCTTGTTGAGGAAAAAGAAGGTTTGGTCGATCGTTATCGTGGAAGAAGTGCTGCGGATGCACCGGATGAAGTGGATGGTCAGGTCATCTTTACAAGTGATGAACCATTGGAGTTGGGTTCTTTCGTGAAGGTGAAGATTACAGGTGCCAAATCTTATGATGTTTACGGTACATGTGTAAGCGAATAGTTGGATTGGATCCCATTGTATTTGAGGATTCGAGAATATTGATTGTGGGTTCTATGCCAAGTGCAATTAGTTTGAAGGAACAGATGTATTATGCGAATAAAAATAATCGGTTTTGGAAGATATTAAAAGAAATCTTTCAAACAGAAGACAAGATTGAATTATTAAAAGCATCGCATATTGCACTTTGGGATATTTGTCATTCGTGTATAAGAAAGACGAGTGCGGATAGTGAGATCAAAGATATTGAGCCAAATGATATACAGGGATTGTTGGATAGATATAAGAATATTGAGAAGGTAATTTGTAATGGAAGGACAAGTCAGAATACAATGCAGAAGTATTTTCCGAATATTGAAACGGTATATTGTCCTTCGACTTCAAGTGCCAATGCACAGTTTTCGTTAGAACAATTGATTGAAATATATAAGAAGGAGTTTTATGAATAAACTATATTGGGCAAAAGTAAAGGCGGATGCGAAGGTTCCGCAAAAGCGTTATGAAGATGCAGGGTATGATTTATATCCTTGTTTTGAAGAAGATTATATGGTGATTGAGCCTCATGAAACGAAGTTAGTTCCATTGGGTGTAGCAAGTGCATTTGATCCAGAGTTTGTGATGATTTTAAAAGAGCGTGGTTCAACTGGAACAAAGGGGATTGCACAAAGAAGTGGCGTGATTGATTCGGGTTATCGTGGAGAATATATGGCTCCAGTTACAAATTTGAATACAAAGCGTGTGGTTATTAAAAAGCAAGATGTAGAGTATAAGGAAGATGCAATTATTTATCCTTATGAAAAAGCGATTTGTCAGGGTGTATTATTGCGTATGCCTCAATTAGAAAGTGAAGAAATTTCTTTTGAGGAACTTCAGTCTATGGAATCTGAGAGAATGGCTGGAAAACTAGGAAGTTCAGGAAAATAGTGAAATGGATCTATTGTCATAAGGACAATAGATCTTTTTTTACGCTTTTGGCTTTAGCCAGTTGAGCGCGAAGTACGAAACGACAAAACCACCTGCTATGCGGGTGGTATCAAAAAAATGTTATACAAAATAATCACCATTCTTTCTATAATGAAGGTGTTCAAGCTATCAAAATAAGAAAGAATGGTGATTATAATGGCTAATAAAGCAAACTCTTTAGCACATACAAAATGGATGTGTAAGTATCACATCATTTTCACTCCAAAGTATAGACGAAAAGTGATATACAATCAATATCGAAAAGATTTAGGTGAAATATTGAGAGAATTATGTAGATACAAGCATGTAGAAATAATAGAAGGACATTTGATGAGAGACCATGTACACATGCTGGTTATAATCCCTCCATCATTATCTGTATCAGCATTTATGGGATATCTGAAAGGGAAGTCAGCATTAATGATGTTTGACAGACATGCAAATCTGAAATATAAGTTTGGAAACAGACATTTTTGAAGTGAAAGATATTATGTAAGTACAGTAGGATTGAATGATGCGACAGTTGCAAAATATATTCGAGAGCAGGAAATGCACGATATAGCAATGGATAAAATGAGTGTAAAAGAGTACGCAAATCCATTCTCAGAACCACACCAACAGGCGTATAAACAAGAAAAAGCAAGGAGAAAGAATAAGTAAAAATGAAGCCCTTTGCGAGCAGGCAGTAAAGTTTTATAGCCGCAGAGAAAACCACGCCTTTTAAGCGTGGTTTTTAGGTATCATAATAATAAAAACCCATCCTAGTGCTTACTAGAATGGTTTTTTTGTCGTTAATAGTTTCCTGTATAGTTCCACACCTTTGTATAGGATGGCTTCATCAAAGGTGAACTTATTTGAGTGTAATGGAATGGTGTCTCCCGTACCTAAAAAGAAGAAGATAGATGGGGCTACATTTCTATAGTAGCCAAAGTCTTCACTGATAAGTACAGGGCTTTCTAGTTTGTTGACTAGATTGTTTTTGTATATTGTATAGAATAATTCTTCGTTGTTGAATACAGGTGGATAGTGGTGATTGATTTTGAAGTTTACTTGCACCTTGTATTTTTTGATTGCATTATTCATGTTTTGTTCAATGATATTCACAATTTGATCAAATACCTTTGGATCATAATAGCGAATAGAGCCTCGTACATGGGCTTGGTCAGCAATGATGTTAAAAGCTGATCCAGAATGGAAAGTTCCAAAATGAAGAAGGTGGAATGTGTTGTCGTCGAAAGCTTTTTCTTCTTGTTCTAAAGACTTTTGTAGAATTTCTACACAAGCCGTTAGTGCGTTGATTCCATTTTGAGGTTGGGCTGCATGACTGGCTTTTCCTTTTACTAAAAGTTCAAACTCACATCCGCCTGCCATCATTTCATGAGGACGCGTATAGACTTTGCCTTTTTCAAGTTCTGGATAGATGTGTATTCCGTAGATGGCGGCAATATTAAATTTATCGAAGAATTTAGATTCAATGATAGGTTTGGCGCCACCAGGTTTTTCTTCGCCTGGCTGAAATAACAATAATACGTTGTAGTCGCTTTCCTTGGCATATTTCGCTAATTCTAAAACCATGGCCATATGGCCGTCGTGCCCGCAGGCGTGCATACATCCATTGGTGCTTTTGAATTCTAGGTCTGTATTTTCTTCCATAGGAAGTGCATCCATATCGGAACGGAATACGATTGTCTTTTCTTTTTGGTTATCAAAATAGGCGGTTACACTATTTTGGATGGGATGATCAATGATGCAGTCATATAAGTCTAATACGTTTTCAATATATTGCGCTGTCTTTTGTGTGGTAAGTTCAATTTCTGGAATTTGGTGTAAATTTCTTCTGTTTTCAATGATTGTTGTCATAAAATTCTCCTTTTATTGGGGTTATTATACACCCTATTTTGAATTGTTAAATAAATTTAACATAGATTTAACATTGTAAAGATAGTATGAATTTGCGTTTAAATTTATATTAAGTGTGTAATTATGAAAAGGTGGAAAATATGACAACAACAAATATATTGTCTTTATTGGGTGGATTAGCTTTATTCCTATATGGAATGCAGATGATGGGAAATGGTCTTGAAGCTGCGGCTGGAGATCGTTTAAAACAAATTTTGGAGAAATTAACTTCAAATCGATTTTTAGGAGTCATTGTAGGTGCGCTTGTTACGGCGGTTATTCAAAGTTCGAGTGCAACAACAGTTATGGTCGTTGGATTTGTCAACGCACAGATGATGACTTTACAACAAGCTGTATGGATTATTATGGGAGCTAACGTCGGTACAACCATTACGGGTCAGTTGATCGCGCTGGATGTAAGTGCCATTGCTCCATTAGTTGCCTTTATGGGTGTGGCATTGATTATGTTTACCAAGAGTGCCAAAGCAACCGATATTGGGCAGATCATTGCAGGTTTGGGTATTCTTTTTATTGGTATGAATATGATGAGTACAGCTATGATGCCATTAAGAGAATCAAAAGAATTTGTTGAATTAGTCACACATTTCTCAAATCCATTAGTAGGTATTTTGGTGGGTGCAGGATTTACGGCTTTGATTCAATCGAGTTCAGCTTCAGTAGGTATTTTACAAGCCCTAGCAGCCAGTGGTGTTATTGGCTTGGATGGAGCTGTATATGTGTTGTTTGGGCAGAATATTGGTACTTGTATTACGGCTGTTCTTGCTTCAATTGGAACAAGTCGTGAGGCTAAGCAGGCTACCGCCATTCACTTGAGCTTTAATATCATTGGTACAACGATCTTTACAATTGTATGTATGTTTACACCATTGGTATCTGGGGTTATTCATTTAACGCCATACAATCCGATTGCACAGATTGCGAATATGCATACTATATTTAATGTTTGTACAACAATCTTGTTGCTTCCATTTGGAAAGTATTTGGCTGAGTTTGCACAACACATCTTGCCGGTTGAAAATAAAGAGATTGAAGATGAGCGTTTATTGTATTTGCAGCCACTACCTAAGTCTAAGAAGATGATTGGTGGTGCAGCTATTTCGGTTAAACAAATTAATGATGAAACAATGCACATGTTGAGTCTTGCGTATGAGAATGTAAATCAGGCTTTTGATCAATTGTTGCAGTTTAGTGATAAGACAGATGAACAGATCTACAAAAGAGAGGATACAGTCAATTACTTGGATAAAGTCATTAGTGAATATATTAGTACGGCTTTGGCTACGCCAAACTTGAATGTGAATATTTCTCAAGCATTGTCTAGCTACTATTTGATGTTAGTGGATATTGAGCGTATTAGTGATTATGCCGTGAATATGAATCATCAGGCGACAAAACGTCTTCAAGGAGATATGACAATTTCGGAAATTGAAATTATAGAGCACATGAAGAAGTTATGTGAGGATATGAAGAATGATTTGGATGATGTAGAAGAGGCAGAACGTAAAGATGATGTGATTGATTCACTTGTATCTAGTTGGCGTGAAGCACAGATTCAAGCTTTAAAACAAAAGAAATGTTCAAGCGAAGTCAGCATGATGTTGTCACGTATTTTTACAGATTTTGAGCGTATTAATGACCACGCTTTAAATGTGTCTCAAGAACTGGACAAGATTACAGTGGAAATTCCTGATTAATAAGCAGTTTTTCTGCTTATTTTTTGTTATAATTTGATTATGAATATTGAGAAGTTATTGAATACAATTATTGAAGCAGGAAAGATGTTAGTGGAGAGTGGTGCGGAAGTCAGCCGTGTCGAAGAAACAATGGTCAGAATGTGTCATTGTTTTGAAGGTATTGAATATGCGGATAGCTATGTGACTTTAACGGGTATCATGTTTTCTTTGACGTATGACAATCAAACAATGACGCGTATTTGCAGGGTACACACGGGAGAGGTAGATTTGAATCGTATTGATCAAATTAATACGCTTTCTAGAAGAATTTGTTCAAATCCAATATCAGTGGATGAGTTAGCTAATGAATTGGATCGAATTAAGGGGATGTCTCGCTATACATTTAAAGAGACAATGCTTTTTGGTGCGGTTGGCGCTGCTGGATTTGGAATGTTCTTTAATGGGACTTTATTAGAAATTGTAATGTCCTTTTTTATTGGAATTTTGATTCGTTGTATTAGCTGTTTCTTGTCAAAACACAAACTAAATTCTTTCTTGAATAATGCGATATCGGCAGGATCTGCAGCACTGAGTGCGCAATTGATCCATCAAGCATTACCGCAGACGAATGTGGATATTATGGTTATTTCTAGCTTTATGCTTTTAGTGCCTGGACTTGCGATTACCAATGCGATTCGTGATACGATTGCAGGAGATTATGTTTCTGGTGTCGCAAGAGCGGTTGATGCCTTTTTGTGTGCTATTGCCATTGCGGTAGGGGCTGGTTTTGTGATGTATTTTTGGATATAGGGGAATGAATTATGATATATGTGATTTTAAAAGCAGGAATCTCTTCATTCCTTGCTAGTTTAGGGTTTGGTTTCCTATTTAATATTAAAGGAAGAAATTTATGGCTAGCCGGTGTTGTAGGCGCCATTGGTGGTGTCTGTTACAAGGTGGGACTGTATTTAGATTGTTCTGAAATATTATCCAATTTCTATGGGGCTTTAGGTTTAGCCTTAGCATCAGAAATATTGGCACGACAATGTAAGACACCAGTCACAACATTTTTAGTTTGTGCATTGATTCCATTGGTTCCTGGAGGCGGTATGTATCGTACGATGCTTGCGGCCATTCGTGGGGATGCTCAAAACACACTAAATATGGGGCTTCAAACGTTGAGTATTGCGGGTGTTTTGGCTTTGGGAATCCTATTGGTTTCCACAATTATGCGTGTGTATTATCAGGAAAAGAGAAAATTTTTAGAAAAAAAGTAAAAAAGTACTTGCAAAGATGAATATTTATGGTATTATATATGAGCGTCTTGGGGATATGGGCCTGTAGCTCAGGTGGTTAGAGCGCACCCCTGATAAGGGTGAGGTCGTTG
>OGWT01001540.1_pt1 | contig 17384 bp, 8 predicted proteins | sample 1576101 | NCBI WGS metagenome assembly OGWT01 (sample SAMEA3541481, study PRJEB24748) | human gut metagenome | biome: human gut; feature: human-associated habitat; material: faeces | place: China | collected 2012 | reverse complement strand
CTCATTTCACAGATTCTGCTCATAATTATTCTGGAATTGTTCTTTCCATAATCACCTGCAGCCTCAAACACCTCTGCATACTGCTGTATATCAAACACTTTTTCTATATCATAATCAATTGTATCTTTTCTAATCTGTCCGTCAATACATTCAAATGTAATCTCGCAGTCACTTCCATATATACATATATATGCTGTTTCCCCTGAAAGCTCATATACTGTTTCTTCTGTAAACTGCGGATATCTGACATGTACATATCTTACCACATCACTAAAGCACTGCATTCTGTACATATATGGCATTTTACTTACAAATGTGCCTGTGTCATCACACACAAGCTGTGTCTTAAGAAGTGCCTTATATAATACAACAAGATTGTCACTGATATTGCCAGCTTTAAGCTGTTCATAAACATATATCTCTATATTTCTTTCATAACCTTCATAGATATTCTTATAGTACGAATCTCTGCCCGTCACCACATTTGCATATAAAAATGCTTTATCTGCATCTGTAAGAGTATTGTCATATGCAAAATACATCAACACTATCTTTGGTAGCTGCCTGTCTGTCTTTTTAGGCATACTGGCAATATAAAACTCATATAATCTTGTTATTTTCAGGCCTCTTAATACTCCTTTTTCATATATCTCAAAGCAGTTTTCTCCTGTCATGCCCATTCTTACCATCTGGGTTACAAGAACTGTCAGTATCTCGTCTTTCTCATATTTATCATATATCTTTTTTAGTATAATAAGAGTATTAATATTAATATTCTTCTCATTAGCTGCAACATCTGCAATCTGCATTGCAAGCTTCTCACTGATAATGTCATTCCTGCATCCATAATTAATAACCTGCATTTCAAACTGATTAAGCACCCGCAGTAAAACAGGCTGTGCATTAATAATATTCATAGCCTCAATATACATAACAGGGCTTACGCATCCCGAATTAATTACATCCTTTATTCTTACAAGTCTTATGCTCTTATTATCTGAATCTGTACTCAGGTAAAAAAGTATCCATAATATTCTATATGTATCATAGCCATTCTCAAAGAACTTCTTAACCTGTGATAAAACCTGAGCCGTATACTCCTCTTCACGCACAATAAGTGTCGAAACATACAGAAAATAGCAGTAAAGTTCTACATTTTCACCAATTCTTCCGACTATATCTTTCTTGATATTATTATATATCTGTGTTGCTGTTTCCTCTCTTCCAGACGCCATAAGCAGTTGTATCTGCACAATATCATAAAATACATCTGTGCCCTTAATTCCCCTTATTCTGTCAACTGTCTGCATAGATTCAGCAATCCATTTTTCTTTCTTGATTTTCTTCATTCTGAAATCAAGATAAAGCTTCGTAAGCTTATATTGTGCCAGTTTTTCTTCTCTTCTGACTTCAAAATCTTCCGATTCGTCAGCTTTCTTACATATAACACTCACATTTATCTTTAAATGCTGCGTATAACTTACTATATGTATATATCCATAGTTGTTGCCTGCATGCATTTTCTGTGGATTGACTATATATTTAATTACAGCCCTGTCACCTGCAAAATCATCAGTTGATAAGCTGCCTTTCTCTAATTCAATAAAATCTGCATCTGCATATATATCAATCTCTGTTTCTTCTGTGCCACTCTTTATAAGCACACATTCAAACTGCTCTGCTTCATCTTTGTGTATAATTGTATTCTCTTCGTTATCAATGTGTAGAACAACTGCTTCAGTCTTAACATGATTTCTTATATCATCCTGATTCTCTTTCATACATCTGAATACAAATGGTATCTTTTTCTCGCCGGCATTACATACTACTGTAAATGTTCCCTCTATCTCATCATTTTCTTCAAGTCCGGAAGCGTCCACCTGATATTCAGTTATAATATGCGTACCACCAAATTGTTCTGAAAAAATCTTTACCCTCTCATTATCAGCATAGACCATTCCATAAACCTTATCGGTGGCATCACATATGAAGCTTCCTGTAGCAACTGTATTACACATAATATCCATGGTAATCTGTTCCTCACTACATGACAGCTTTGGTACTTTGATAATTGAATTGCCTCTTGAAAGTCTGTTTATGTAATCCCTCATTGGAAACTATGCCTCCGACTTAATCTTATCCAAATGTTTCTTAATATCCCTCTCATATCCCATATCTCCCGGCTCATAGAATTTTTCATTCACATAAGCATCCGGAAGATACTGCTGTCTGACATAATGATTAGGATAATCATGTGCATATAAGTATCCTACACCGTGTCCTAACTTGGCACTGCCCTTATAATGGGCATCCTGCAAATGTACAGGAACCGGTGCAGTCTTTGAATTCTTAACTACATCAAGTGCCTTATCAATTGCCATGTAACATGCATTACTCTTAGGTGCTGTCGCAACATAGAGTGCCGCCTGACTTAATATAATACGTGCTTCCGGCATTCCGATGCGCTCAACAGCCTGTGCCGCAGCCACTGCAACCTGCAGTGCATTAGGATCAGCATTGCCTACATCCTCACTGGCACATATCATTATTCGTCTTGCTATGAATTTAATATCTTCACCTGCATACAGCATCTTGGCAAGATAATAGCTTACTGCATCAGGGTCTGAGCCTCTCATGCTCTTAATAAATGCTGATATTGTATCATAGTGGTTGTCACCCTCTTTATCATATCTTACCGAGCGCTTCTGGATACATTCCTGTGCTGTTGCAAGATCTATATGTATAACTCCATCATCTGATCTGTCTGTTGTGAGTATTCCAAGTTCAATGGCATTAAGTGCATTTCTCGCATCTCCGTTGGATATATCTGCAAGGAATTCCAGTGCATCATCGTCTATTGCTGCATTGTAGCTTCCCATGCCCTTCTTCTCATCATACACAGCACGCTTTATTATTGTCTTGATATCTTCTTTCTCTAGTGGTTTTAATTCAAATATTATTGACCTTGATATTAAAGCTCCATTTACTTCAAAGTACGGATTCTCTGTCGTTGCACCAATAAGAATTATTGTTCCATCCTCAACAAATGGAAGCAGATAATCCTGCTGTCCCTTATTAAAGCGGTGAATCTCGTCTACGAAAAGAATGGTCTTTCTTCCATACATTCCAAGATTGTCTTTCGCCTTGGCAACAACCTCTTCCATATCCTTCTTTCCGGCAACTGTGGCATTAACCTGATTAAACTCTGCACTTGTTGTATTAGCAATTATTCTAGCTAAAGTTGTCTTTCCTGTTCCAGGTGGACCATAAAATATTACTGAGCTAAGCTTATCTGCCTTAATTGCCCTGTAAAGCAGTTTGTCCTTTCCGATTATATGAGACTGTCCTACCATTTCATCGAGTGTTTCCGGTCTTAATCTCATAGCCAATGGAGATTCTGTATTCTTATTGTTTTCACGCATATATTCAAATAAATCCATAACTTATACCTGTTTTAATACATTTGCAATTATCTTAGTTCTGTTCCAAGCCACAATCTTTCAACGTAGCCTATATTGCTGATATCATTTCCCTTCAGTGTATTAGAATAAAGAATATTATCAGCATCATACGCATAGATTCGGTTCTTGTAAAAATATGTTCCCTCTGTATCTGTAACTGCATCTGATTCCAGAATTGCAACAGCTTTGCTCTTAATGTTATCCATATAGTACTGCCTGCCGCCTGAAACATATGTTAAAGCCTTACTTTTATTATACACTTTAGATAATGAACCTGCATTAACATCTGACGCAATGTCTGTAATCTTGTTGTTATCAACTACTCGAAGCTGTCCTTTCGCATTAACATACACTATCTGACCATCTGATGAATTATATATGTAATTCTTTTCCTTAGTCATAGAATCAACATCCACATACTCACTCACTTTAGTTTCTCTGATAAGTGCTGATGTCATTGATGTACCTGAAATTCTGTATATAAGCGAATTGTCTCTATCAAATACATAATCTGCATCATTGTCTGTCTTCTTGTCTATCTTATACGCAGATGCATCTTTGCATGAGTAATAATATACTCCATCACTCTTAGAATACAGCAATGTATCCACATCTTTTCTTGTATTAAGGCTGTCTGCATTCGCTGTATACACACCTGTCATGTTCTCTGACACCGGCCATAACTGCATAACTGCATCTGCAACTGAAACCGGCTTTTCTTTTTTTTCATAATCATATGTATACAATGAGCCTGCATTAGTAAGACATACTATCAGGTGCTTTGACTCATACACATATGCCTTATTAAGATTACCCTCTATAAGAGTTGTCTGTGCCTCAGGCTGTTTCTTAACTTCTTTGACTCTGCTCATGGCGAGGCTTGTTCCATTAGTAGAACCCTCGTCATTAATAATATTAATATTCGTGTATATAACAAGACCGTCATCAGAGATATACATAATCTCTTTCTGCAGATTATCTTCTGACACAAGAACACATTCGTCCTTACTCCATATGTACATTGAATATCTGCCAGACGAGTTGGACTCATCATATGTTACCGTAACAAAATACTTTCCATTGTCACTCGCAACGCTTAAGATATTCTTACCTGAATCTATCTGTTCCGGCCACTGTGCTGTATAGAAAGTCTTACTGTCTGCCGCAAATATTGCATCACTTTCATCACACACATAATTGCTGTCCAGCCCTGCTATATCATATATCTTTCCGTTGTAGCTTACATAAAGAGCATAATTCTTCTTAGTTGCAAGCTTGTATATTCCAAATGCTGCGACACCAATAAGCACTACTGCTATCAGCGCTGCCGCTATCATTTTCATTCTTTTGTTTACTTTATGTCGTGCAATTCTTATCTGTGGCTTTTCCTGATTACCATTCCTGTTGCCACCTGTTTTTCCGCTACTTTGTCCCTGCTTTCTGCTGTCCGCTTTGCTTCTGTTCTTACTCTGCTTCTTACTTTCTGTCTTGTTTCTGCTCTGATTCTTTATCGCCTGCACGCGTTTTGCTAATGCCTGTCCATAGTCACTCTGTGATTCCTCTTTTTTATCAGAAGAAGCAGACCTCTCTTTCAAAGCCTGCTTCTCCTCATATGCTTTTCTTCTGGCAAGATAATCACTGTTGTTAACTAATATAACAGGTCCATCACATCTCGGACACTGACTGCCCTCATATTCCTGACCACATTTAGTACACAGCATAATTCTTTCCTTTTAATTATCGATTTAAATTCTGTTCTTTTATTAATTAAAATCTGAACTTATCTTCAAAATACGCCTTAAGATCTGCTATCTTTATTCTTTCCTGCTGCATTGTATCTCTATCTCTTACAGTTACAGCACCATCTTCTTCTGAATCAAAATCATATGTGATACAGAATGGTGTACCAATCTCATCCTGTCTTCTGTATCTCTTTCCAATATTACCTCTGTCATCAAACTCACAATTGTAATACTTAGAAAGTTCTGCATACACCTTTTCTGCACCTTCATTTAACTTCTTAGAAAGTGGAAGAATACCTATCTTAACTGGTGCTAATGCAGGGTGGAAATGAAGAACTGTTCTTACATCTCCGCCTTCAAGCTCTTCCTCATCATAAGCTGAGCAAAGGAATGCTAATGTTACACGGTCCGCACCAAGTGAAGGCTCAATAACATATGGTATATACTTCTCCTTAGCTTCATCATCAAAGTATGACATATCTTCACCAGATACTGTCTGATGCTGAGTAAGGTCATAATCTGTTCTGTCAGCGATACCCCAGAGCTCTCCCCATCCGAATGGGAAGAGGAATTCGATATCTGTTGTTCCCTTAGAGTAGAAACAGAGTTCTTCTGGTGAATGATCTCTTGCTCTCATCTCATCTTCCTTCATTCCTAATGCCTTAAGCCAGTCGATGCAGTACTGTCTCCAGTATGTGAACCACTCAAGATCTGTTCCAGGCTTGCAGAAGAACTCTAATTCCATCTGCTCGAACTCTCTTGTTCTGAATGTGAAGTTACCTGGTGTAATCTCGTTACGGAATGACTTACCAATCTGTCCAATACCAAAAGGTACTTTCTTTCTTGATGTTCTCTGGACATTCTTGAAGTTAACAAAGATACCCTGAGCTGTCTCTGGTCTTAAATATACTGTGTTCTTAGCATCCTCAGTTACCCCCTGGAATGTCTTGAACATAAGGTTAAACTGTCTTATATCTGTGAAATTGTGCTTTCCACATGAAGGACAGCATATATTCTTCTCATCAATGAAATTCTTCATCTGTTCCTGTGTCCATCCATCAACTGAGCCGCCGAGATCATATGAATTCTCATCTGCCCAGTCTTCTATAAGTTTATCTGCTCTGAATCTCTCATGACATTCCTTGCAGTCCATTAATGGATCAGAAAATCCACCAAGATGACCTGATGCTACCCAAGTCTGAGGGTTCATAAGAATTGCACAGTCAACTCCAACATTATATGGGCTTTCCTGTACGAACTTCTGCCACCATGCCTTCTTAACATTGTTCTTTAACTCAACACCAAGGTTACCATAATCCCAGGTATTAGCTAATCCACCATAGATTTCAGAACCTGGGTAAACAAATCCTCTTGCCTTAGCTAAAGAAACAATTTTCTCCATTGTCTTTTCCATAATAATATAATCCTCCTAAAGGCAACAGCCTGACTACATCGAACTGCATCGGCTGCTACATAATCTTAATCATTTTATAACATTTAGTGCTGATTAGCAAGAGGAATGATGTCTTAATCCTCCCAAGCTCAATATACATTCACACTTAAATATCACATCGTATAATTTTTAATGCATTACCAACATATATGTAATTAAAAAAGCATCAGAAAAGCCAGATATATAACAACTTCTGTTATTATACATCCGGCTTATATTATGCATTAATCAATAGTGTTCTTTTTCTTCTTATCTTCATGTATAACAAATACAATTCCTGCTAATGCCATAAACAACATTATACTATAACCTGCTACATTATACATATCAGCTGTCTTTACACTATCTTCTGCCTGTTCCTTATCACCTGAAATGGTTTCATCGCTTTTCTTATTATCATCATCCGTATCCGGCATTGGTGTTGGATCTGGCGTTGGTGTTGGTCCTGGCGTTGGTGTTGGTCCTGGCGTTGGTGTTGGTCCTGGCGCCGGATTATCACTCTTATTAAGCTCTTCATTTTTTGCACTAATAGCACTTAAAAGACTCTGACCTTTTGTTGTCCAGTAAACTGCATCAACTGTAAAACTGCCATCTGAATCTGCTGCTTTTGCTGTAAGTGTTCCATTTTTATCAACAACAAATACCTGCTGTCCATCTGGATTAACGCCCGCTACCCTTGATGGTGCTTTGACAGCCTTTGAGAGTGATATATTCATATTCTGAATCTGTTGTGCAAAAAGTTCTGCTGTTATAAAACCACCAAGCTTATTGCTATGTGTGCTATCTCCTGCTGACATAACCTGCATACCATTAACAGATTTGCCATTAGCTGCCTTTTCATCTGCTTTGTATGCTTCCTCATACATATTTTTTGTTATCTCAAACCCGTCAATAAGCAACACATTCTGTTCCTTTGCAAGCTGTTTAACTGCTTCAACATATGCATTATTTTCTGTTACCAGTGTTCCTGTTGTTGTATCTGTTGAATCATGATGTGGTTTGATACTTCCATCATTTGTATAATAAAGTCTTGATACTGGTGTTACAAGAACTGGTATAGCTCCCACTTCTCTCGCTGTCTCAATATACTGTGTGAGATACCACTTATAAGTGCCTCCACAGTCATACGAATAAAAGCTGTCACCATACTTTGAAGCAAGTGATGATGGTGTTGCCACTTTAGTTCCTGCTGTTACCGGATATATTCCATTAGCATCTGGTTCTCCAAGTGGTACATATCTATCTTCAAGATATCCTTTTCCATTAGCGCAATCATTGTGACCAAACTGTATAAACAGATAATCACCTTCTTTAATATTGGCTTTTATCTTATCTAATGATCCTTCATTAATAAAGTTACGGCTGCTTCTTCCTCCATTAGCATAGTTCTGTACCTTAACCTTTGAAGAGTCAAAGAATGCCTGTAAATATTCACCCCATGAACCTTCTGCCTGAGCCTTGCCACTCATATACATGCCTGATGCTGAATAATCCTTAACTGTTGAATCACCTGCTAAAAATACATTTACTCCATCACCAAGTTCTATATCTGTTGAACCCGTTGGATCTTCATATCCTTCCCTTACATATGCATCTGCCTTATAACTTACCGCTTCAGACTTTATTCCGCTTAGGTTTTCAGGTACAACTTCAACTTCAATATACTTTCCAATAGCATCTTTTGTGATTTTATATGTATTGTCTACATTGGCACTTGTTGCTTTTACAAGAGTCCTGTTTCCGTCATTATCAACAATATACCAACGGATTACAGATGCATCAGATGCATCATTTGCATTGCCAAGTGAATATACTACAGTAAGAGTATGTCCAGGATATGGTGCATTGATATCTCCATTATCAACAAGATATGGTGTTTTTTCAAATATCACTGTGCTCTCATCAGCAACATAAGCCGAAGGTGTCCAGCCAGAAAGATAATCATTCACAACATCTTTCTTTGCAACACTATCATCTGTTACAACTCCTGTAACTCTCTTAGAAATATCAACTGCTGTTCCATCTGTATAAACAGAATTATATTCTTTATAGTTTGCTTTTTCTGGTTTGTTACCAGACATATCAAACCATCCTTCATCTTTTATGTAACTGCCATTTATCTTAGTATTAAGGAATGTCACTCTCGCATCCTGTCCCCAAGGTCTTCCAAGATATCCTGCATTTACCTCAAGCTCATCGTTTCCTGTTATAGTACAGTTTCTAAACACATATCCTGTCTTAGTTGCTGCTGTTGGCTTGTGTGCTGTAATATATCCGCCAACAGAACCTGTACTATAACCAAAGAATCTAAGCTCACATCCGTCAAATACTGCATTGCCATCACCAAATATGTAATCTGTATTACCTTCTATGCGACAGTTCTTAAAATACATATTAGTTGCAGAATTACCAGTATATAATGTATCCTGGCTTCCAAGGAATGCACAATCTGTAAATTCTACCTTATCAGCTTCTATAGCCATTGCTGTTGCTCTTTCAGTTGCTGCTTTTGATGTAACATCTGTTGAGTAATTTCTTTCTGGAAGCTTCGTATCAGTTGGACTTACACCATCTTCTATTTCTTCATCTGTTATATATCGATTAAAAGAAGCCTCAAATGTAATTCCATCAGCACTAAATCCAGTTGCTGTATTTTTAAGCAATACTGAACATCCCCACTTTGAAGCAGCAGCTTTATCATACTTATCATATGCATTTTCAACATTATAATAACCTGTTGAATCTATGCTGTAATACTCATATCCAATTCCATAATACCATGTAAGAAGTACCTCTTTACCTGATGACTTTTCATCATTAACAAGTCTTACATAAGGAGTTGATATAACAACCTGTTCTCTGTATGTACCAGGAGCAATATGTACAGTAACTCCATTCTTTTCATCTGGAGCTGGTGTCATTGCCGATATTGCTGATACTGCCTCTTTTACTGTATTAAAATTAATATTTCCTTTTTCTTCATATCCAACATATATATCAGATACTCTTTCAATCTGCTCTTTATCCTTAGTAGATACCATTAAAATATCTTTAGTCACATCAGCATCATTTACTACTATATGTGTTGTTGTTCTATACCCATCAGCAACAGCTTCGATTGAATATGAACCATTTCTTAACATAACTTCATATCCATCTGTCGTTACTTTTCCTGTATATACATAATTATCATCTACATTCGTAAACTTAACAGATGTAACAGCTGTATTACCATCAAGTCCTGCAAACTTTCCTGCTACCTTATATAACCTTCTGGCAGAAACTTCAATATCTCTGGAATAGCTTACCTGACTTATTATCTCGCCTCCGCTTAAAACTTCATAATCATTAACTCCGATAAGTTCAACTGTATACTTGACATCAGGTTCAAGTGTAGCTGTAAATGCCTTTTCAGAATCAAGCTTAAGAATCACATCATCTGCTAATGAAGATGAATCAGCCACGAGTCTGACTGATAAATTAGATGTATCGTAATCAGCAGCAAAACCTGTAACCTTTCCTGTGTATGTATACACTTTCTTCTCTTCTATGCTTAATGTAACTCCAGACTTTCCTGTAAGAGCTTCATCTACTGTTGTCGAAATATTCTTTGTAGCATTCGAAAATCCATATCCTGCTACTCCTGATAATACTGCTGTATAATTACAGCCTGCTGCAAGTGTAGCTGTAAATGTATTCCCCTTTATATCTGCATCATATGTAATACCATTAGCCTCATCCTTAAACATAACCTTATAGCCGCTTAGCTGTGCGCCATCTATTGTTCCACTTACTGCAACTCCAGGTATTCTAACAATTCTGTTATATATAGGTTTTCCTGCTGCTGCATCTGTATATACCTTATATGATCCACTATACTTAGCCACAAATTCATATTTAGTACCCTTGTTAGTAAAGCTGGCTTTTTCTACCTGTTCATTATCTTCACCAAGATATTTAAAAACAAGTGTTCCTGTAGCAGCATTGCTTGATGCCATGTATACAACTATCTTATCTCCTGCTATTACATTGTTAATGGTAACATTTCTTCTTGTCTCTCCTCCTGTACCATTACAGTAATACATACCACCCGCTGTATATCCATCATCATATGCTGTTGTTGCTAAAGCATTGGTTCCATAGTTTTTGCTTGATGTTGAGAACAATCTGTCATTGGCTATATGATTGATAGTAAGATCACCAAATGTTGTCTCTCCAGCAACAAATTTTCCAGCCTGGGATACATTGGCACAACTATCCCAGTCAGAAGCAGTGATATTATTATTATATTTACTAGTATCTGCTTCCTGTACTGCACCCATATCCCATACGTCAATCTTTCTTTTTGACGCATCTGATCCTGCTGCAAATGCAGCCACATCTATGCTTGTAATAAGCATAAGAACTGCACATAAAAGACTGCTAAGACGTCTTTTAGTTATTCTGCGCATATTGACCTCCCTTTCTACCATTAAAAGGCATCACTATATTATATATTTGCATGAATATCAATAATTTTTATTTCAAAAACTATTTAATATTCATAATGCAATTGTATAGTATGAACCAATGTCAAGGTCAATATTTTTAATGTATTTAACAAAGAATTGTTTTTATATACGTACACGTCACATTATAAAACTGCTGCCATTAATCTTCCCAAGGACGAATCCTGTAAGCAGCCCCTATCTCATCACATAGCTTCTGGCACTCTGCCTCTTCCTCGTGAGATATGGTTGTGTCAACTGTTGTAAGAACAACATTAGGGATATACCTGGTACATTCCTTTGCGAAGCTTATCATTTCATCAAATGATTTTTCGCCGAACTTACTTCTTACAAGTGCATTGTATTCATCTTTGTGTGGATTGTTAAGACTGATTGATATTGTGTCAATCAAGCCTTCCATCTCTGGCACAATGTCTCTGCCATTAACAAGATTTCCAACTCCGTTAGTATTGATTCTTGTCTTTTTGCCATATGTTTTCTTAACATACTCAGCAACCTTGATAAGAACATTGAATCTTTCTGTCGGTTCTCCGAATCCGCAGAATACGACTTCTTCGTACTCATCCATATTGAACTTCTCAAATTCAGCAATAACCTCATCATATGATGGTTCTCTCTCAAGCCAGAGTCTGCCTGACTCTCCGATTCTGTCCACTGTCTGTCTTAAACAGAAAGTACATGAATATGGACATTTGTTAGTTAAATTAACATATAAATTATTATGAACCTTATATAATATCTCCATTGTAATTCTTCTCCTTTTTACTTCAACGTAGTCAGCAGTTCCTCAAACGGCACACCGTCTGTCAGAGGAATATCCATCTCTATAGCCTTGAGTATGCATTTTTTTATAAATGTAGATGCTTTTCTTACTGACTCATGGAAATTCACACCATTTACAGCATCTGCAGCTATTATAGATGCAAATATATCTCCTGTTCCGGAACGCTGTGTTCCAACCTTCATAGTCTTAATAAGATAGTCTTCTCTGTTCTTTTCGTAACAGTAATTACCAATATAATGGCCCCGCTGGATTCCTGTAATAACAATCTTAGATGGTCCCATTGCAACAAGCTTCATCGCAATTTTTTTAAGCTCATCATTGGAATAATCCGGTCTGTATGGCTCGTCAGTTATAATACATGCTTCTGTGAGGTTCGGAGTAAGAATATCTGCATATTTTACAAGCTTCTTCATCTCCTGGCATGTCTCATCAGTATATGTCGGATACAGATTTCCGTAATCACCCATAACCGGGTCGATAACAACAATATTATCTTCGGTCTTGAAATTCTTGAAAAATTCTTCAACAATTGCAATCTGATTATGTGAACCTAAGAACCCTGTTACAATTCCATCAAATTTAAGGTTTAACTTCTTCCACTCTGCCATATAAGGCGGCATATTCTCTGTGAAATCTTTAAAATAAAAGCTGTCAAAACCTGTATGATTAGAAAATATCGATGTAGGCATTGGACAGCACTGAATCTTCATTGCTGATATAACAGGCAGCTCAACTGCAATAGAACATCTTCCAAAACCAGAATAATCATTAATTGCTGCTATTTTCTTCTGGTTATTATGAGACACATTTTTATCCGGCATATTGTCTCTCCTTTCGTCTGAATGTTACATAAAATCTTTACCCCTTAATATACAAAAAACTGGCATATGATAACATAGCCAGTTTATGTAATATTTATATGGTCAGATTAAGCATTTCCTTCGACTTAAATTCTTTATCGAATACAATGCTTTCCAGCCTGTTTACCACAAGCCTTAATTCTTCCTGGACTTCTTTGGTAACGGTGAATGAATACAGCCTGTTAAGCTGTGCTGTAACAATATACTGGAGTGTATATACCGTTGAGCCCGAAAGTGTAATTCCATCATATACATTTACAGCACAATTCTTACAGCATAGTCCGTTTCTTGAATATGAATATACATACAGATTATCTTCTCTTCCGCATTCATGACATGTGAAGAAATCCGGACATTCACCGTTGACTGCAATCATTCTTATCTCGTATATGAATCTTATAAGTTCATGGCTTACAGCACCTCTGCCCAATGCCTTAAGAGTGATATAAAGCAGATTAATCGTTTCTGATGCATCAAGATTCTCCCTGCCATAATAATCTGCAATCTCAGCAAAATAGCAGGCGTAGCACACGGCATTAAGGTCATTTACCACATTTTCAAAGTACTCCTTAGCCGATGCTTTATACATCGTATATGATTCGCGTCCACGGTACACCTCAAATGTTCCGAATATAAAGCTTCTCGTAACACCAATCAATGCGCTGTTAGGCTTTCTCGCACCTTTCGCAAATACAGTTATCTTGCCATACTCCTTAGTCAGTATAACCAGTCTTCTGTCATATTCCCCGACAGGCATGGCGGAAAGTATCATGCCTGTAACAGTAGTAACCTCCGCCATCGCACCCTCCTGTCATGTATATTATTTGTCCTTCTTCTTGTCATATCCGAAGTTCTTAAGAAGAATATCACTGTCGCGCCATTCCTTCTTAACTTTTACCCATAGCTTAAGATTAACCTTCATGTCAAGCTGCTTCTCAATCTCATATCTTGCATTAGTTCCGATTTTCTTAAGCATTTCGCCGCCCTTGCCGATAATAATTCCTTTGTGAGAATCTCTTTCGCATATGATAGTAGCGTCGATATCTGTTATAGGACCTCTTGCATTTCTTCTTTCCTTGAAGCTGTCAATAACAACCGCGATTCCGTGTGGAATCTCGTCATTTAATGCATGAAGTGCCTTCTCTCTTATAAGCTCTGCAACAATCTGCTTCATTGGCTGGTCTGTTACTGTATCTTCATCATAGTACATCGGACCATAATCAAGATGTGAGAATATAACATCAAGCAGGTCGTCAACATTATTGCCGTTTCTTGCGCACACAGGAACAATATCAACGAAATCAAGTTCCTTTCTGTAGCAGTCAATAACCGGTAGAATCTCCTCTTTCTTAATTGTGTCAGTCTTATTGATAACAAGAACTATAGGAGTCTTACACTCTTTAAGCTTCTCAACGATATGCTCCTCGGCAGCTCCAAGATGTGTTGTAGGCTCAACAAGCCAGCATATAAGGTCAACCTCACTGATTGTCTTCTCTGCCGCACCAACCATGTATTCACCAAGCTTGTTCTTAGCCTTGTGGATACCCGGAGTATCAACGAAAACAATCTGTCCTCGCTCATCAGTGTATACAGTCTGTATTCTGTTTCTTGTAGTCTGAGGCTTGTTAGAAGTAATCGCAATCTTCTGTCCGATTATCTGATTCATAAGTGTTGACTTACCAACATTAGGTCTTCCTATAAATGTTACAAAGCCTGTCTTAGTTCTTGTGTTCTCTGCCTTAGCACCCCCGGTAATTCCACTGGCTGCAAGCATCTCATCTAAATTCATACATTCTTCCTTTCTATTATCCCTGCACCTTGATAAGTGGCTGTATCTTATCAAAAAGCTCACTCTCTTTATTGATTTCCTTGCTGCTTCCCACAACGCAGAAATAATTCTCATCCATTGCACATCTTACAAGTGGAGCAAGCTCTCTTATTCTTTCTACATTACAGTCAAGAACCTGACCTCTTTCTTTCTTGAGTGATTCATAATCTGTGTTACAGATGTATGCACCAAATGATCTTGTTCCCTTTGCTGCCGGATTCATAGGTGTATCTATATCACCGATTGTTCCTATTATGAACTTGACCATATCCCTGTCGCTTACATCAAAATGTTCAAGATAGTCTGCTGCATTTTCATATATATCGTTAGTCTTTCTTAAGTTAGGGTCTCTGTAAGAAACCATATACATGTCACCGTTTCTGTAAGAACCGCTCATGCAACCGTATGCGCCGCCTTTAACTCTTACATTAATCCAGAGATAATCATACGAGAATATAACCTTAAGCACTCTTAATGCTCCTGTGTATTCATATCCTCCATCCCTGAAATTGCCACATCTTGCAACATACTGAACCTGTGAAGCTGAAGTATATCCTGTCTTGACATTTGCAGGTGTGTACTTTCTTTCGCATGCTGGCATGTCCGATTTTTTCAATTCTTCCGCATACTTTCCGAAGGCAGGTGCAAATGCATCATATCCTTTATCATCAGCAGTAAAGCTGACAATAATATTCTCTTTGTGGAATATATAATCGACAAGTTTGCTTAACTTATCTGAGATATCTTCCTTAAGCTCATCAAACTGTGAGTCAAGCTTCTGTATAAGCTCATAGAACCCATATCCTCTCATCTCGTTAGAATAATATGCATTTCTTGAGAACTGTGCCATACCTGCAAGCATTGCTGTTGAATGTCCTGCACTTGTCATTGTGCTTTCCATTCTTGACTTAAGCTTCGCAATTATCTCTTTAAGTCTCTTATAATCTGAGAACTTTGTCTTATATATAATTTCATTCATCATATCAAGGACGAACTGGATATTGTCATAGAGAACCTTACCCTTAACCTCATACATGATAGTACATTTGTCAAAATCCTTATTATCTGTGTATATGGCAGCATCAGTTGAGATTCCACCACAGTTAATATTGATTTCATTTGTCAGCTCTGTATATGTGTACTTTTCAGTATCCATAAGTCCAAGAACCGAGCTTAAAAGTCCGATATATGGAAGCAGTTCATCAGGCACATTCTTACAGTCGTAGCACATCATTATATATGCAATTCCATTAGTGAACATATTGTGGTGGATTACATCAACACCACCAATCTTCTTAGGGTCAATATATAACTTAGCCGGCTCTCTTGTGATATCCTTTAACTCAAGCTGTGGAATCTTCTCAAGATCCTTCTGGCTTGAAGGTGTATCCTGATATTCCTTTAATGCCTTTGTCTGCTTAACAAGCTCTTCCAGTTCTTCCTTGGAAAGTGTTGCCTTATACTTTGCAAGCTGCTCTGCTTCCTTTGCTTCCTTCTCCTCTGCAAGTCCATGCTTTGGAACAAGGCTTAACACTACCTCATGATTATTATTAATAATATTGTCTTCAATGAATTTCTCAAAGAAGCCATTCTCTGAATTCTTCTTGATTATTTCAAATGTCTCACCTGCCTCAACATGAACAAATGGCTTGTTCTCATCATAAAGCCAGCTGTCCATCATTGTGAGATAATACATAAGTCCCTTTGGATATGGTCCAAAATCAGCTTCTCTGTATTTGAATTCGTAATAGTTGATTCCTGCCTTAACCATTCTCTTGCTAAGACCGTTCTTAACAATATCAGAAAGCGTGTCTTCAACAACACTCACAAATCTGTCTCTGTCACTTTCATTCGCATTCTTAGTAATAATTGAATACACCGGCTGATACACAGAAGTCTCTAACACACTATACACATCTGTTCCAATTCCGGCATCAATAAGTGCCTGCTTAAGCGGAGCACCCGGTGCCATGATAAGTGCATAATCAAGAATCTGTAATGCAAGATAGCTTACTGGGTCTGTTGATGTTCCGATAACAACATTGTAAGAAAGATAAGTGTTATCCTCCTCTGGCTCATCATCAGTAATTGCATACTCTCTTGTCTCATACTTAGGTGCGTCAAATGCTTTCTGGAAAGTTACCTCGGCATCTATATTGACATCATTCTTATCAAAAGCTGAGAGGTATTCGTTATTAAGATATTCAAGCCTCTCATCAACATCAATATCTCCGTACAGATAGATATAACTGTTCACAGGATGATAATATTCCTTGTGATACTTAATGAAATCTTCATACTTAAGCTGTGGTATAGCCTCAGGGTCACCACCGGATTCATTCTTGTATTCAGAATCAGGGAAGAGTGATACAAATGTATATCTTGAAAGCACATCATCTGCTGAAGAATACACACCCTTCATCTCATTAAATACAACTCCGTTATAAGCAAGCTCTCCATCTACATCTTCAAGCTCATAATGCCAGCCTTCCTGCTTGAATATCTCCTCATGCTCATACATTGCAGGATAGAATACCGCATCCATATAGACATCCATAATATTCTTGAAATCTGCCATATTGCAGCTTGCAACAGGATATACTGTCTTATCCGGATAAGTCATTGCATTAAGAAATGTGTTAAGAGAACCCTTGCATAATTCTACAAATGGGTCTTTAACCGGATATTTTCTTGAACCACACAAGGTAGAATGTTCAATTATATGCTGCATTCCCGTGTCATTATCCG
>OGWT01001539.1_pt1 | contig 17385 bp, 12 predicted proteins | sample 1576101 | NCBI WGS metagenome assembly OGWT01 (sample SAMEA3541481, study PRJEB24748) | human gut metagenome | biome: human gut; feature: human-associated habitat; material: faeces | place: China | collected 2012 | reverse complement strand
CTCCGGCAATTCGACTGACACGACAAATACACGAGCCTTTCTGCAACAGGCCGTTCCCAACTCGCTTGCCACCGAAAAACATCTATGCCGACATTGACGCATCCGGCGAGTTTCCGCCGTTACCCTCACTGTGATGGCTAATGAATCCTACGAGCAATTTGCAGAGCAATTGCAGAAGGAAATAGAAAACGAGGAAGGCATCAAGTTTGGCGTGGTCGAGAAGCACCTGTTTGCCAATATCGTGGTACCGGTTGACGACCACAATCACGAATACTTAGGTGCCGAGGCGTCGAAGCAGTTGTGGGAACACTTGCAGAGCGAAGGCCACATTGACAGCAAGGGTAAAGTGCAGGATAGCCTCAAGGCGTCATTGAAGAACGGTACTCTGGCGTTGCCTGAGGCATTCCAGCCCCATGCAGCACAGATTGTGTCGGTACTGAAAAAAGTATCCGGTAACCTGAACATCAAGAACCGTGATGACAAAGCCAAGGTTTCCTTGAACAAAGCGGTCTATCTGAGTCCCGAGTTCCAGGCTCTGTGGGATCGTATTAAATACAAAACCACGTTCCGTGTGGACTTTGATACCAACGCGCTGATCGAAAAGTGCGCCGAAGAGATCAAAGTTAACCTTCAGGTGGGCAAGGCTCGTTTCACTTACCGCAAGGCGAAGACTGAAATAGACCGTAGTGGAGTGCATACACAACAGGTTCAGGAAACAACCAGTGTGTACGAATCCCGCGCGTTCGATTTGCCCGATTTGATCACTTATTTACAGAATGAAACCAACCTGACGCGTCGCACCATAGTTGCCATTATCAACAAAAGTGGCCGCCTGGAATCATTCAAGAACAACCCGCAGAAGTTTATTGAGCAGTCTGCCAACATTATCAAAAGTCAGATGCGCCTGTTTATTGTCGACGGCATCAAGTACCAAAAGATTGGTGATGATCAGTTCTATGCTCAGGAGTTATTCCAACAGAACGAGTTATTCGGCTACTTGAAAGACAACATGGTTAAAGCCGAGAAGTCCGTCTTCGACCACGTGGTTTACGACTCTGATATCGAATTGGAATTCGCCTCGGCCTTCGAGCGAAACGAGGATATCAAACTTTACGCCAAACTCCCTAGTTGGTTCAAAATCGATACCCCATTAGGCGGTTACAACCCCGACTGGGCGGTGCTGATCGAAAAGGACGGAAAAGAAAAGCTCTATTTCGTTGTCGAAACCAAAAGCACGCTTTTCTCGGTGGAACGACGTCCGGAGGAAAATGCCAAAATAAAATGTGGTTATGCACATTTTGAAGCACTGGGTGATGAGGTGAATTTTACGGTATCTAATTCGATGGACGAGTTTTCAAGCAGGTATGCGTGAGCTGTGTTAATTCACAGTTTTTTGAAATGAACGATTTGAAAAAGAAGTCGAAATGAAACTTGGACTGGATCTGGAGAACTGTTACAGCATCAATAAACTGGTGGAGTAGTTAGACTTTACCAGAATTAATAGCATTGACGGCGTGTGCTCTTTGTATGCGCCCCATGGAACATTGAAAACCTCCTTGGCTAAGGTACTAAAGGACATTGAAGAAGATAGGCAGTCAAAGGATATTATCTTTCCAGAGCGTGCAACTAAACGACTTGTTACTTTAGATGGCCAGCCTGTTGATGCTGGCCAAATAATGGTCATTAATTCCTACGGCGAAAGTTATAGCTCCAACTAGGTTTGTATTGAGTCATGTCGAGCGACCGAAGCGCAGCTGGTGAGCACTTTCAAAAATGGTTATTCCATGAGGTCATACTGTCGTTGACTAAGCATTAGGTATATATACCCACCTCCACCAGAAGCGAAAGGATCTGCCTTAGCGCAAATGGCTGAGATATTCGCCCAAAACTCACGAGCACTTGCTGATACTATCCACAGACATGAAAAGTTAGCAGAAGACGTCTCACAGGTTAAAGGCAAGGTTGCTGATGTGGAAAGCCGTCTGGAACTGTTAGAATCAGGTCCCTCTACTGTAACTGAAGATATGCAATCCCTTAATGATCGACTTGCTTTTCTAGATATGAGGATGGAAGAAAAGCATTTCACCGGGACATTAGCCTGGTGCGAAAATATTTCTGTTCAAAAAAACAGGAAGGTTATTCGCAAGGATTGTAGAGAGAATTCTCTCTTTACAATACCGACTATCGATGAAGCGATAGCGATAATGACTAAAAGTGGAAATTCACACTAAATTAAATTAGTGTGTTAGAAAATGAAATTATGGAAGGGTTATCACTCAACTCTACCGCTTATGCCTTAAGTAAAATGTGTGGGATGCAAATAAAGGTTCATCCGTATAAATAAAGTATCATCCGTATAAATAAAGTTTCATTCTGAGCCTGCATCCGCTATGTTGAGGTCATCGACACAGCGGGGGCAGGCTTTCTCATGTCTGGAACATTCAAGGGGCTGACCCAGGCCCAGATCGATAGAAGGCTCAAGGACGGGCGTGGTCAAGGCCAGGGATCAGACTACAAGCCGTTCATCTACACAAGGGACGTGTCCTCGCTGGGTCGCTCCCACCGCCTGCCTGGCAGCAAGACCCGGCGTTTACACCATCTTCTATCCGATCTTGAACTGGCCATCTTCCTGACCTTGGATCGGTCTCCCCATGTCACCGATATCCGTGAACAGTTTCCGATGCGGGTCGAAGATACGGTGCGCATCGCCGAGGAGCTTGGCCTGCCCCACGGTTGTTACAAGGGTACCCCGCAGGTACTGACCAGCGACTTTCTGGTGGATTTCGAAGATCCTCAGCGCCCGAGCATCGCGATTCAGGCCAAATACAGTACCGACCTGCAGAAGCCTGAAGTTATCGAGAGGCTTGAGCTTGAAAGGCGCTACTGGCAGGAAAAAGGTATTCCCTGGGTCATCGTCACGGAGCGCGAGGTATCCAAGGTGGCATTTGCCAATATCCAATGGCTCTATCCTGCCCATGCTGAAGGCGACATCGCTCAGGACGATCTCGCCCATTACCAGCAGCTGTTTCTGCTCGAGTTTCAGCGTCACCCAGACCGGAAGCTGACCGCTATTGCCCAAGGACTGGATACCTCCGGCCAGCTGGAGGCCGGTCAGGCGCTCTATTGGCTACGCCAGTTGCTGGCCCGGCACTGTTTCCTTTTCGATCTTGACACTCCTTACCGGGAGCTGAAGCCGAAAGACCTGGTTGCCAACTCTCATCAAATGCATCAGGAGCTGAGCAGTGTTGCCCGTTAATCAGGTGTTCCGGATGGGGGAACTGCGAAAGCGCCTGCTTTGGTCCGGTACCGAGCAGGCAATCTGGATCGATATCGATTCGGACACGGCGTTGCCCGAACCGATATCGATTGCAGAGCTGGAGCGTCTGCTCATGGAGCGGGAGCTGGAGAGCATTGCCGATCCCTTCGAGGAGACAGTCCTACGGGAGGTTGAGGAGGGTTCCCTTGATCAGCAGAAGCGTGATGAAGCTTGGGCAATGCTGGCGGATTTTATGCACGATCCCCAGCTTTTCGTGCGGCGCCCCAGAGGGCTCATTGTCAGAGGCATCATGGAGCGCCATGGTGTCACCAATCAGACGGTGTACAGGTTACTGAGGCGCTACTGGCAGCGAGGCATGTGCAGGAATGCCCTCTTGCCGGACTATGTCAACTCGGGCGCCCGTGGCAAGCGCAGAAAGCCGAACCAGGCCAAGCTGGGCAGGCCCAGAGTGGTGATGGAGGGGAAAGGGAGCAATGTCACGCCGGACATCGAGCGCATTTTTCGCCGGGTCATCGAGGAACGTTTGCTCAAGGAAAAACATCCGTCCATTCCTGATGCCTACGCCGCCGGGCTGAATCTGCTCCGTGCTGTTCTGACGGAGCTGCCGACCTCCGAACTGCCTACATTGGGGCAGTTCCGTTACTTCTATGGGCGCGAATATCACTTCACCGACACCTTGCCATGCAGGGTGTCCGCAGTGGATTTTGCCAAGGACTTCCGACCGCTCAGCAGTACATCGACGACCGAGGCACTGGGGCCCGGATACCGCTACCAGATCGATGCCACCATCGCCGATATCTATCTGGTTTCAGAACATGATCGCAGCCTTATCGTCGGCAGGCCTGTCGTTTACATGGTGATCGACGTGTTCAGCCGCATGGTCGTTGGTATGTACGTCGGATTCGAGGGGCCTTCCTGGGTCAGTGCCATGGTGGCATTGGCCAACACGGTCGCCGACAAGGTTGAGTATTGCCGCCAGTATAGCGTGGAGATCGATGCCAGCGACTGGCCGGTCAAAGGCTTGCCGGATGTGGTGCTGGCCGATAAGGGCGAACTGAATGGCACCAAGGTGGAAGCATTTTCCCAAGCCTTCGGCGTTCGCATCGAGAATGCCCCGGCCAGGCGAGGAGATGCCAAGGGTATCGTCGAGCGTTATTTCCGGACGGTGCAGGAGCGTTTCAAGCCCTATGCCAGCGGTGTGGTCGAGGACACCACCAGCCGGAAGCGGGGTGGCCACGACTACAGACTTGATGCCAGTCTGACCTTGCCCGAGTTCACCCAGATCATCATTGCCGGCATCCTCTACCACAACAACTTTCATACCTTGAGCAAATACGACAGAACCTCTGGTATGCCGGGCGATCTGCCAGCCATCCCGGTCATGCTGTGGAACTGGGGCTTGGCCAACCTGACCGGCCGGTTACGTACTGCGCCCGAGGAGCTGGTGCGGATAAATCTCTTGCCCCATGAGTCGGCCACGGTTTCGGAGCTGGGAATCAGACTGTTCGGCTGCTTCTACACCTGCCAGGAAGCAATCAGGGAGGGTTGGTTTCACCGAGGCCAGGGGCGCCGGCCGACAGGGGTAACGGTCGCATACGATCCGCGTAGCGCCGACCATATCTACCTGCGGCCGTCCAATAGTCTCAAGGACTACTGGGTTTGCGATCTGGCCGACCGTAGTCGACGCTTCAGGGGGATGACCTTCTGGGATGTCTGGCTGCTGTCCAGAGAGGAACGGCGTAGCGATACCAACGCGGCGGCGGAAGCTTTGGTAGAGAGAGGCAATCTTCTGAAGCAGATCGAGTCCATCGTTGCCCAGGCAGAGGATGCCAGTCCGCTCAAAACGGGTATGACCACGAAGGATCTGGGAACCCAGATCCGCGAGAACAAGCAGCAGGAAAAGCGCCAGGAACGCCAGAAAACAGCATTCAAACTGGAGAAATCACAGCAGAAAAAGCCAGCCGAGGTGATCCCACTGCGGGGCGAGAAGCAGGAAGATTATGCCTTCCCAGATCTCAGTGACCTGATATTCAAGGAGGAAGAGGATGACTGAAGAATTCCAGCGCGGAGTCATTCCCCTGGCGCGTTACCAGGAGCAGCAGCTTCCTGAGTATCAGGACAATCCGCTCATCAGCGCATTGCCTCCGATTCCTGATCTGCAGGAGGTGGTCGGTCTATTGCAGCAGCTTCCCGGTTTCGAGCCGCAGGAGGCGCTTCTGGATGGTCGGCTCAGGGCACATGCGATTGCCCGCCTGTTGCACGGCTTCTTCCAGCCGCTGAGCCATCACTTGGAGCTGGAGAGCAAGATCAGCCTGATGATCCGTCAAGGGTACATCGGTCGGAATCCGGCCAGCGGTGCCTGGTATGCGCACCTGCAGAATGGCTATCGCCGTGTCGAGGAGGAGGATCTGGATGCGGCGGTGTACCAGAGTGTCTCCTCTACGGCCAACAGCCTGTCGCTGTTCGGCTGCTCCGGTTGCGGCAAGACGCGCACGCTGGAGCGGATTCTGGGCATGTACCCCCAAGCTCTCCATCACCCTGATTACGACATCACCCAACTGGTCTACCTGAAGATCGACTGCCCAATTGACGGTGACTTGGATGAGCTGTGCCTGAGCTTCTTCAACGAAGTAGACAAGATCCTGGGTACCTACTACAGCCGTAGCCACGGACGCAAGAAGCTGGGTACCAAACGTCTGCTGGCATCCATGTGCCAGGTAGCCAATCTGCACGCGCTCGGAGTGCTGATCATCGACGAGGTTCAGAACCTCAACGAGGCACGCTCCGGTGGTGCCGAAAAAATGCACAATTTCTTCGTGTCGCTGGTGAACACCATCGGTGTTCCGATCATTCAGGTCGGCACCCACCGGGCCAGCAAGTTCTTCCAGCGCACGTTCCGGGCTGCTCGGCGGGTCTCCGGGTTGGGCAGCATCCGCTGGGATAGGTTGCCTCGGGACGAGCATTGGAAGCGTCTGTTGAAGCGGCTCTGGAAGTATCAGTGGCTGCGAAATGCGGCGCCGCTGGATGATGAACTGGAGGCTACGATGTACGACCTCACCCAAGGGGTCATGGACATCGTCATCAAGCTGTTCGCGCTGGCGCAGATCCGGGCGATAGTGACAGGTGTCGAGTGCATCAAGCCGCTGTTGCTGCGCAGGGTTTTCGAGGACGAGTTCAAACCGGTCCATCCGATGCTGGCGGCCTTGCGGAGCGGTAGGCCCGAGCTGATCGCCAAATATGACGACCTGCTGATGCCAGAGATCGAGGGACGGTTGCTGACCCTGACTCGCTCTCTGGATAGCGTCCCCCAACCTAAACCGCCGGCCCCTCCGGCAGATGACAAGGCAAAGCGGCTGGCCGCCCTGCTCGAAGGTATGGAAATCCCGAGGGACATCGCCATTCCCATGGCCGATGAATTGTTGGCGGAGAATCCGGACATCCCGCTGGCGGCCCTGATTCACAAGGCCACGGCCTACCTCGCGCAGGACGCTCCCAAGAGGCCCGGCATTTCCAGAGTTAAGCGGACGGAGTGGGGGTGCCTATCCGAGGAGGATCTGCGCCGACGTTATGCCGATGGGCCTGAAAGCGAGGCCTATGACAGATTCAAGCAGGCTGGCTTGATCCTCGATCTGCGGCCTCTGCTGAGAGCGAGCTGAAATGTACTTCCCCAGGCTCTACCCGGACGAACTGCTTTACAGCGGTATTGCCCGGTGCCGGGTACATCTGGGGATAGGCAACCACAAGACCTTGCTGCACATGCTTTTCGGTGACAGCAAGGTTGCCGCGATCACCGATCTGCCCACACACCTGACTGCGTTGGCGAACAACACGGGCTTGGATGCGGAAGGCATGATCCTGAATCACACGCTGTTCCCGCTCTATGCCCCTTTCATTCCGCCGGAGCGCCGTACCGATCTTTTTCAGGCCATGCTTGCTCCCGACCGGCCGACGATTGGTCTGTCTGGGGCCTCGACGGCCTTGGTCAAGTGGCCCGATTGGCTGCGTTACTGCCCGATCTGCTTTGAAGATATGGCTGCGCGCTACGGTGAACCCTACTGGCGGCGTAGCTGGCAGATTCAAGGGATAGATGCCTGTCCCGAGCATGGCTGTCAGCTCCTGAACTCACCTATCCCGTTCCGTCGAGCGCAGCGGCACGAGTTTCATACAGCCTCTCCACTGTTTCTGCCCCGTGATCTTCGCGTGAGTCCCGTGGGCGAAGAGGCTATCAGGCTCGCCAAGGCTGCTATGCAGCTGCTGGCGCTCGAAGAGGTGCAATCGCCTGGCTACGGACGCTGGACCAACCTGTACCGGTACCTGGCTACAGAGTGCGGCGCCAGGCGAGGCCGGCAGGTCAGGGCTGAAGTCATCTGGGAGAAGATCCTGGCATCCCATCAAAGGGATTGGCTTGCTGCGAACGGTCTGCTGACATCCGGAGAGCCTCCACCTTGGCTGTTGGCGATGTTCAGGAAGCATCGCAAGGGATTCAGTGCGCTGCAGCATCTGATCGTCTGGACCAGCCTGCGCCCTGGCCAGCATGCTGGCGAGCTGATCAGCGAGGCGAAGACTCGCCAGGTCGACCTTGCCTCCGAGCGGTCAGTGCAGCTGCTCCCTGCTGAGTTTGAGCAAAAGCAGCAGTACCGAGCCATTTGGCTGCAAGCACTGGCTAATCACGGTGGAGCCAAGGCAGCCAGGCAAGACGGAGCAGGGGCATGTTACGCCTGGCTCTATCGTCATGACCGACACTGGCTGATGGTTGCGAACCAGGTCAGGCAGCGCCGACAGGGCAACAACAGCCACATCGACTGGCGAGCGCGTGACATAAGGTTGGTGCGCCTGCTGATCCGGATTGGTAGAGGTAGCGAAGAAGACCTGGGCCTTCCGCGCAGGAGTCGCAACTGGTTCCTGCAGCAGCTACCCCATCGGGCATCAGTCGAGCATCATCTCGCTCAACTGCCCCTGTTCCGCACTTTCCTGGATCGCTATGCCGAGTCTGTCGGGGAATATCAGATCCGTCGCCTGACTGCAGCAATGCTGGAGGATGTACAGACTGGCATAACGTCCAGGCGCTGGGAGCTGGAAAAGCGTTGTGGGTTAGAAAAGAGCAAGATGGCACCTCTGACCACTGAATTCATTCGATTGGTAGGAAGTTGGATTGAATAGGACAGTATTTCGTCAGATCCCGAACGGATCCAGGTTGCTGGCCGTTGGAAATTTTTTCAGGGCCAAGACTCCGGCGGCCCAGTGGCAGTTGGCGGCTCTCTTTGAGCGTAACGGTCAGCTGCAGCTGCAGCGGTTCGCACAGGAGATGTCGTGTGTCTTGGCCGTTGGTCGCGAGTTTCTTGGCGAAGAAGGGGCTCCTTATCGTCCCAGTGGTTTCAAGAAGACGGTGGTGCTTCCTGCAATAGATACCTGGCGGGAACGGCAGTTGGGTGAGTGCCCACGTCTGGCCAGAAGGCTTGCTGCAAATCCTGAGATATCTGGACAGCGATGCTTTGTGTTCGAGGTCGATGGTCTGACCGTCTGGCTGCCGAAATTCGAGCTGGCGCGAAAAATGTTCTTCCACGCTGCCTTCATCGTCCGTGCAGCCTTCGCACCGAATGGCTTGGACATGGCCTTCACGGTCTACAGAGAGGGCGATGTTGTTCATATCCATACGCCCCCGAAGACAGGTGCGCCAAGTCAGCTTCTCAAAATCAAGGGATACAGAGACCATTTCAGTTGGCTGCTGCTGAATCAGGATGTGAGGCGATCCTTCGAGTCAATCTGGCAAAGCCTCAATCAAAGGCAAGAGCGGGTACCGCAAGAGTCGGCGTATGCCAGGTGGCAGTTCGACTTCATGGCACCCCCTTCCCTCGTGGGTACCACCATGGATGTGCGAGGCCCCTTTGATCCGGAAAGCAACGAATTGCTGGTCTGGGAGATCGAAAAGCTTCAGGGGCTCCGGTTTAGCCATCGCGGTGATATTTTTTTCCATCACCCTGCTCTCAAGTTACCCGTCAGGGGAGAGAACACAGGCTGTGTATCCGTGCCATCGGGAGCGAAAGAGTTGGAGGTGGATGCTGACGAAGAGCCGACTGCTGCCAAGGAGCAGAGGTTGATTCATCTGCCCGTTGAGGGAGTCACGTTTGATGCTCAGCTGCGCACCAAGATCGCCTACAACGGGGAGCGTGCCAACGGTCATGGCAAGAAGGTCGACGACGAGCAATGCCCGAGCAGAGAAAGCCAACTCTTCGGCGTGGCTGATCCTGTGAGCGAGGGCAGCATAGCGTCAGGAGAATTCCAACAATTGGGTGAGGGAGAGGGTGATGGGGACGAGCATGAACGGCTTGCAGATCGCTTCTCGCTGCTCCGAGAGATTCTTGAACAAATCACCCAAGAGTCTGGAGTTGCGCTGGTAGCACTGGAAGTGAGGCCTCTGCCGCCCGTTCCACGTTGCAGCTACCACATGATCGATCACGAAAAATCACGCTGTTATCTGCTGGCAAGGTTCAAGCTGCGAAACGGCGAACAACGCTATCTTCTAGAAATAGATACCTCAGACAACCGGAAGACCATGTCAACGCGGATCATGGGCTTCAAAGCAGGTGTTGAGGCAGGAAAATGCATAGACAGGATCTTGAGGGAGACAGTGAAAGGCTCGTTGCGTTGGCCAGGCACCATGGCGAAGTACTGTGAGCCTTTGCACTCTGTGCATCACCCGAAAGAAAGCTCATCTGGGGCTAACCATGCCCGGGTGTTCGACTGGAAGCAGCGGATACGCGCGGCCCTAGGCTGATTGCAGAATACACCGCAGTTCGGCTGAGATACATCTTGTCGCGCACTGCGTGCAGCCTCCCCGAAACTGCCCGGAGCCGTGCCAAGGCGATATAGGCCCCTTGGGAGTCGGCAAGACGCATCTGGCCATCGCACTGCGCTATCGGGCGGCGCAGTGCGGCATCAAGACCCGCTTCATCACTGCGGCCGACCTTGGTGCTGCAACTGGGCGCGGACCAGCGTAACCGTCCGGGCATCCCGGCTGGCTTGACCCCGCCAAGCTAAGAGATGGTGGCAGTTCGTGGATGCCGTTTCCCGGGTGCACGCGATCCGAGACCACGCGATCAAGCAGGAAAACGAGCACCTGGGCTTGCCTGACTGACCGCAGGCCGGCGACGACAAGGTGGAAAAGTTCGGCGTGTGGCTCTGGCGGCAACGATCCCGCGAAGGGCGGACGGTGCTTGAGCTGTTGAACGTAAGCGTGCGGGCAGACCGTCTTGCGCGACTATGCCGGATGCCACCTATGCGGCAGCAGCTCTGCAATCTCACTCGCCCGCTGCGTCGGCAACCGTGTCAGCACATCCTTGAGATAGGCATACGGATCGTGCCCATTATTACGGGCCGACTGGATCAAACTCATGATCGCAGCAGCGCACTTGAGCATGCGATCCCGCGCCGAGCATTTGAGAAGGCAACGGGATGAACGCTGGCTGGATAGCCGTGGTTTTCTGGGTATGCAGCCGAATCCATTTGTGGACGAGGTTGGCATTGAGGCTGTAGCCCAAGGCGATGTTTGCGATGGAGGCACCGGGTTCAGAACACTCCTGAATGACCTGGGCCTTGAAAGATTTGCTGTAGGTACGGCGCTGAGGGCGCATGGAAAATCCGCTTGATGGGCCATGGCCTTCGGCGGCGGTGTCGGGAAGGTGTGTTGGCCGGACGGATACTGTTGAACTACGTTGTCTGGGGCAACGGAAGTGTTTCGGCCCGACTCTGGAACGCGATCCGCAGCGACGACTGGGCAATTCCGCACGTTGGCCTGAGCAGCCTCGGGGAAATCGTCGTCTGGGCGCGCCCAGACGAGTTTCCGCCAAGGAACATGCAGACAAGCAAGGGGCTGCGGGCACTCGGCTACAACGTGAGGATCGGTGTTTGATCGAGGCGCCTGTGGCACACGCAGGCTGAGGAGCCAGGCGCTGTCCATTGCCTGATCAGGCCGCCCCCCTGTGCCTTGCCTGAGCAGTTGACCTGCATCAATGGGGCGGGAGAACGCTGCACATTGCACTCTTGACTCCTGAAGTTTTTCATGGTAAGCCTAATATTACAAAGTATTGCAAGGATTTCCTTGGCCGGAACCGCAAAGCGACGCGATTGGAGAGGGTGAGATGAAAGCGCACCTACAGGTGATTTTCACGCTCGATGAATTGGCTGCGTACTTGAAAGTCGGCAAGCGGACGCTTTATCGGCTCGCCGCACACGGGGAAATTCCGGCTTTCAAGGTGGGCGGGACGTGGCGGCTTCGTCAAAGTGAAATCGATCAGTGCATCAATGATCAGACCCGAGCCGGAGCAAAGAAGGAGGTGATGCGCAAGCGTGAACAGCAGAAGTCATCCGAGCAGCCCGTGTCGCCTGGGCGCACTGCCCGTCGCAGCAGGCAAAGGGCTTGAGTAACTCGTTTTCCAATTTTTCTGGAGGTATGACATGGACATCGATTTCAAGAAGTTGGCTCCCTGGAACTGGTTCAAGAACGAGCAGCAAGAGCAGCAGACCGCCTCTTCCCTGCCGGTGCAGCGCAATGACCTGCCAGCGGCGAGCGGGCCAGTCAGCCCGATCCTGCAACTGCGTCGGGAAATCGACCGGCTGTTCGATGACGCATTCCGGGGCTTCGGTTTTCCGGCGTTGAACATGCCGCAGTGGCCATCCGATTGGTCGGGCATGCTGAAGCCGGCCCTGGACATCCAGGAAACCGACAAGCAGTACAAGATTGCCCTGGAAGTGCCCGGTGTCGAGGAGAAGGACATCCAGATCACCCTCGACAACGACGTGCTGATGGTGCGTGGCGAGAAGCGCCAGGAACAGGAGAAGAAGGAAGGTGGCTTCCACCGTGTGGAGCGCTCCTACGGCAGCTTTCAGCGTGCCTTGAACCTGCCTGACGACGCCAACCAGGATTCGATCAAGGCATCGTTCAAGAACGGGGTGCTCACGGTCACGATCGACAAGCGCGAGGTCAGCGCGCCGAAGCAGGGACGCTCGATCCCGATCAACGGCTGACGTCGCCGGCTCGTTCGTCACAAGAAAAACCGTCCCGAGACGAGGTGTCGCGGCTCGCGATGCCTCGTCGCCTCAACCTTTTCAACCTTCTAAGGAGCATCAGCATGGCCAGAAAACAATGCCAGGTCTGCGGCCAACCCGCCACCGTGCGGGTGGAAGCCAATCTCAACGGTCGTCACAGCACCATGCTGTTGTGCGACGACCATTACCGGCAATTAGTGCGCCAGCAAAAGCGCACCGTTTCGCCGCTGGAAGCCTTGTTCGGTTCGCGCAGCGGCCTGTTCGAGGACTTCCTCGGCAGTGACTTCTTCCGCATCGGCGACGACGCGACGCCAGTTGCCGCCGATACCGATGACGTGGTCGATGCCTCGTTTGGCGAGCCCGCCGCCGCAGGTTCGGGTGCGCCGCGCCGTCGCGGCAGTGGGCTGGCCAGCCGCATCAGCGAACAGTCGGAAGCCTTGTTGCAGGAGGCCGCCAAACACGCTGCCGAATTTGGCCGCTCCGAGGTGGATACCGAACATCTGCTGCTGGCGCTGGCCGACAGCGACGTGGTCAAGACCATCCTGGGTCAGTTCAAGATCAAGGTCGATGACCTCAAGCGGCAGATCGAGTCTGAGGCCAAGCGCGGGGACAAGCCCTTCGAGGGCGAGATCGGCGTGTCGCCGCGCGTGAAGGATGCGCTCAGCCGCGCCTTCGTGGCCTCCAATGAACTCGGTCATTCTTATGTCGGTCCAGAGCATTTCCTGATTGGTCTGGCCGAGGAAGGCGAAGGGCTGGCCGCCAACCTGCTGCGCCGCTACGGCCTGACGCCGCAGGCGCTGCGCCAACAGGTCAGCAAGGTGGTCGGCAAGGGCGCCGAGGATGGACGCGCTGAGACGCCGACCAACACGCCAGAACTCGACAAGTACTCGCGCGACCTGACCAAGATGGCGCGCGACGGCAAGCTCGACCCGGTGATCGGCCGCGCGCAGGAGATCGAAACCACCATCGAGGTGCTGGCCCGGCGCAAGAAGAACAACCCGGTGCTGATCGGCGAGCCGGGTGTGGGCAAGACCGCCATCGTCGAAGGGCTGGCGCAGCGCATGGTGGCGGGTGAAGTGCCCGAGACCTTGCGCGACAAGCGCCTGGTGGAACTCAACATCAACGCCATGGTGGCCGGCGCCAAATATCGCGGCGAGTTCGAGGAGCGCGTGCAGAAGGTGCTGAAGGAGGTGACCGAGCACCAGGGCGAGCTGATTTTGTTCATCGACGAGGTGCACACCATCGTCGGTGCCGGCCAGGGCGGTGGCGAAGGCGGGCTGGACGTGGCCAACGTATTCAAACCGATGATGGCGCGCGGTGAACTCAACCTGATCGGCGCCACGACGCTGAACGAGTACCAGAAATACATCGAGAAGGATGCCGCACTGGAGCGGCGCTTCCAGCCGGTGACGGTGCCCGAGCCGACGGTGGCCCAGACCATCATGATTCTGCGCGGCCTGCGCGACACCTTCGAGGCGCACCACAAGGTCAGCATCTCCGAGGACGCGATCATCGCGGCGGCCGAGTTGTCCGACCGCTACATCACGGCGCGCTTCCTGCCGGACAAGGCGATCGACCTGCTCGACCAGGCGGCCGCGCGCGTGAAGCTGTCGGCCACGGCCCGGCCGGTGGCCGTGCAGGAGCTGGAGTCCGAACTGCACCAGCTGCGGCGTGAACAGGATTACGTGGCCGCGCGCAAGCAGTACGACCAGGCCGCCGAGCTCGGCAAGCGCATCGAAGCCAAGGAGACCGAGCTCAAGAAGCTCGTCGAGAACTGGGAGCGGGAGCGGGCCTCCGGCAGTGCAGAGGTCAAGGCGGAACACGTGGCGCAGATCGTCTCGCGCCTGACCGGCATCCCTGTCAACGAGTTGACGGTGGAAGAGCGCGAAAAGCTGCTGCACTTGGAACAACGGCTGCACGAGCGCCTGGTGGGACAAGACGAGGCGGTCCGTGCCGTGGCCGATGCCGTGCGGCTGTCCCGCGCCGGCCTGCGCGAAGGCAGCAAACCGGTGGCTACCTTCCTGTTTCTGGGCCCGACCGGGGTGGGCAAGACCGAGCTCGCCAAGGCATTGGCCGAATCGATCTACGGCGATGAGCACGCCCTGTTGCGCATCGACATGTCGGAATATGGCGAACGCCATACCGTGGCGCGGCTGGTGGGCGCGCCTCCGGGCTATGTCGGTTACGACGAAGGCGGTCAGCTCACCGAGAAGGTGCGGCGCAAGCCCTACAGCGTGCTGCTGCTCGACGAGATCGAGAAGGCACACCCTGACGTCTACAACATCCTGCTGCAAGTGTTCGACGACGGTCGCCTCACCGACGGCAAGGGCCGGGTGGTGGATTTCACCAACACCATCATCATCGCCACGTCCAACCTGGGTTCGGACATCATCCAGCGACGGCTGAAGGCGCGTGGGGCGGCCGACGAGGAGTACGAAAAGACCAAGGCCGAGGTCATGGACGTGCTGCGCGGCCACTTCCGGCCCGAGTTCCTCAACCGCATCGACGAGATCATCGTCTTCCATGCGCTGGGTAAGGAGGAGATCCGCCACATCGTCGGCCTGCAGCTCGATCGCGTGGCGCGCAGCGCCGCCAGCCAGGGCGTGACGCTCACTTTCGATCAGACGCTGATCGACCATTTCGCGGAAGAAGGCTACAAACCCGAGTTCGGTGCGCGTGAACTCAAGCGCCTGATCCGCAGCGAGCTGGAAACTGCGCTGGCGCGCGAGATGCTCGGTGGCGGCATCGGCAAGGGCGATCACGCCAGCGCACGCTGGGACGACAAGGCCGAACGCGTGGTGTTCGAACGCAAAGAGCCACTGCAGACCCCGGCCGAGCCGGAGCAGCCGGATGCCGCGAAGGCGACCGAGCCGGAGCAGCCGGATGCCGCGAAGGCGACCGAGACGCCGCACGGCGACGCTGGCAAAGGCTCGCGCAAGAAGAAGTCGGCGAGCGACGCATCTTGATGGCGGGCGAGGCTGCCGTGTCCGACCCCAAGGGCCTGGCATGGGCAGCCTCCCTGGCCTCGATCGCGGTGGCGTTCGTGGCCGCGGGTCACGCGGTCGTCTACAAGCGTGATCCGCGGTCGACCACGCCGTGGGGGCTGCTCATCAGCGGCGGCACTGCCCTCCCGCTCGCTGGCCATCCGTTTGCGTGACGGTGCGGCCCGTCTGTTCACCTGATCCTCTGGCAACTCGACTTTCGAGGAACACAGCCCATGGAAAAAAAGAATCAATGGAATACCGGCTACTGGATCGTTGCCCTCCTGCTGTTGTTGAGTTTGCAGAGCTACTGGCAGACGGCGAAAACCGTCGAGCCGGTGCCCTACAGCGAGTTCGAGAAGGCGCTGGCCGAGGGGCGCGTGGCCGAAGTGCTGGTGTCGGATCGTACGGTGACCGGGCGCCTGAAGTCGCCGGACAGCCGGGGCAAGACGACGATCGTGGCAACGAGGGTCGAACCCGATCTTGCCGATCGCCTGTCGAAGTACGACGTGCCCTATGCCCGCGTGTTGGAGAGCACCTGGCTGCGCGATGTGCTGTCGTGGATCCTGCCAGCGGTAGCCTTCTTTGGCGTCTGGTTCTTCCTGTTCCGCCGCTTCGCCGAGAAGCAGGGCATGGGCGGGTTTCTCAACATCGGTAAGAGCCGCGCCAAGGTGTTCGTGGAAAAGAACACCGGTGTGACGTTCGCCGATGTCGCGGGGGGGGATGAGGCCAAGGCGGAGCTGGTCGAGATCGTCGATTTCCTGAAGAATCCGCAGGACTATGGCCGTCTCGGGGCGCGCATTCCCAAGGGCGTGTTGCTGGTCGGCCCACCGGGCACCGGCAAGACATTGCTGGCCAAGGCTGTTGCCGGCGAGGCGGCGGTGCCCTTCTTCTCCATCTCCGGATCAGAGTTTGTCGAGATGTTCGTCGGCGTGGGTGCGGGCCGCACGCGCGGCGTCGGCGGCCACGACGAGAGCGAGCAGACCCTCAACCAACTGCTCACGGAGATGGACGGCTTCGACAGCTCGGTCGGGCTGATCATCCTCGCCGCCACCAACCGCCCCGAAATCCTCGACCAGGCTCTGCTGCGTGCCGGCCGCTTCGACCGCCAGGTGCTGGTGGACCGGCCCGACAAGAAGGGGCGGCTGGACATCCTGAAGGTTCATGTCAAGAAGGTGACGCTGGCCCAGGATGTAGACCTCGAACAGGTAGCAGCACTGACCACGGGCTTTTCCGGCGCGGACCTCGCCAATAGGGTCAACGAGGCGGCGCTGGCGGCGAGGAGACGCCGTGCGTCCGCCGTGGAATTGCAGGACTTCACCGCGACCATCGAGCGCATCGTGGCGGGCCTGGAAAAGAAGAGCCGCGTGCTCAATCCCAAGGAGCGGGAAACCGTGGCCCATCACGAGATGGGCCATGCGCTGGTGGCGCTGGCGCTGCCCGAAACCGACCCCGTACACAAGATCTCGATCATCCCGCGCGGCATCGGCGCGCTGGGCTACACCTTGCAGCGCCCCACCGAAGACCGCTTCCTGATGACGCGTACCGATCTCGAGCACAAGATCGCCGTACTGCTGGGCGGGCGTGCCGCCGAAAAGCTGGTGTTCGGCGAGTTGTCTACCGGGGCGGCGGACGATCTGGCGCGAGCCACCGACATCGCCCGCGACATGATCACCCGCTTTGGCATGGACGAGGGCCTGGGCTACATCGCCTTCGAGGCGCAGCGGCCCCGCTTTCTCGATACACCGGAACTGGCCCACGGCGGTTGCCGGGTGGCCGAATCGACCCAGGCGCGCATCGATCAGGCTATCCGCGACATCGTGATGGGCGTGTTCGAGCGCGCCTACCGGATTCTCGACATCTACCGCGCGGTGCTGGAGCGCTGCGCGCGCGAGCTGCTGGCGCGGGAAGCGCTCGACGAAAGCGATATCCGTCAATTGACTCAAGGACTTGTTCGGAACTGAAAACAGTAGTAGGTGCCATTCAGAGTAAACCGACGGCTCTGTTCAGTGCGTCATCCAATTCGTCGGCATTGTTCAAGGAGAACCGATATGTCTGCATTGACTCCGTGGGACCCCTTCC
>OGWT01001538.1_pt1 | contig 17394 bp, 18 predicted proteins | sample 1576101 | NCBI WGS metagenome assembly OGWT01 (sample SAMEA3541481, study PRJEB24748) | human gut metagenome | biome: human gut; feature: human-associated habitat; material: faeces | place: China | collected 2012 | reverse complement strand
TTACGAGGTCTGCGAAGCAGGAAGCCCATTGGCTTTAGACAATGGGTAGTTCACATTGCGATTTCGCTTATTGTTTTAAGCCTGTTGGTATGGTTTGCTTCGTATAAATGCAGCATGAGAGTTATGAAAAAGAAGGAGTTTTCATAATTATAAGGACTCAGAAGGGAGTGGATATGATGCTCCGGATATAATCAGTAACTGACTATATCCGGAGCATTATTTTGGCGGAGAAAATACCATCTTCATAGGTAAAGTCACAGGCACCGCCATTTTTGTCGGTAATGTGGCGGACAGATTCGATTCCTATTCCGCTTCCGGAGCGTTTGGAGGATTGGAAAATATTGTTTTTTTGCTGTATTTTGCCATCGAAGGTATTCTCCACATGGATCAGAAGCAGATGATTATGGTGGGGATAAACTTCCACATTAATCTTTCTGCGGGCGGGCGCTGTTTTTACACTTGCCTGGATGGCATTTTCCAACAGATTGGAAAATACAAGGCACAGATTAATCTCATCTATGGAAAGATCAGCAGGCAGAGAAACCATTGCATGAAAAGGAATGTTTTCTCTTTCTGCAAGGGTGGAATAATATCCGAAAACACTGTCAACAGCCTGATTTTCACAGAAATGCAGGTTATAGTTAGAGATTTTTCCGGTTGCAGCGGAGAGATATTTTTTGATCTTTTCCATGTCACCCTGTTCTGCCAGAGAGGATAACTGCACAAAGTGATGGCGGATATCGTGACGTGCCTGCCTTGCTTCTTCAATGGCCATGCAGAGATTTTCATACCTTTCCTGTTGGAGGGAAAGAAAATGGTTCTCCTGCTGAAGTCTGGCATTTTTGTTCAGGCTGATTGCTATCATAAGAAACATGGCATAAAACAGGAGCAGGCTTATGAGCAGTACAAGACTTAAAACAATATAGCACTGCAGGACCCGTCCGGTATATAAAGTACTGCGGTATTTAGGAATTATAAAAAGATTTACTCCGATAAAGATTACCGGAAGGATCCAGAATATGTACCAGGTCTGGGCAAAGTTCTCGTCTGTGACCATTGTCTGTACACAGTGGCGGGCAGGATACCAGGATGCCAGAACAAAAAGCAGACAGATGACGTTATAGAAAATCCCGGCACCGGTGTGAAACCACAGTTCATTTTCTGTAATATGCAGGTCAGCAGTTATAAGTGCATTGAATGCCCGGGACAGGCTGTTGACACATGCAAAAACTGCGAAAACTGCCAGAAAAATACTGACTGATTTCCAGGCAGAGGTTTTCAGCGTTTTATGATAAATGAACATAATGACAGGCAGTATAGGAAACAGAATCCATCTGGTGGGAATTTGCAGGGCACAGCAAACCGCTCCTCCCAAAATACAGATTCCCAGAAGAAGAGGAAGAAGCCATGCTGTCAGCTTAAGCGGTGTCTGTCTCAGATAGCTTTTTACAGGCAGATATGCCAGCAGTATGCCGGGAATGATTACGGAAAGTTCAAGTACAGGGCGAAGTATGTCAGTCATTTCAGGACCTCCTTTGGAACAGAAATTTCATAAATGTCTGTCTGGCGTTTTTGAGAAGCTTCCGGCTGACCGGGACATTGCTTCCGTTATCAAGGCGAAAGCCTGTTCCGTCAAAATCAACGGCATGTTCTAGATTGATCACAACGCCTCGGTTACACTGATAGAAACGTGAGTCCATTTTCAGGGAGGTTATGAAGGAGTCAAAGGACTGACGGGTGACCAGTTCCCTTTCACCGGCAGTGTGGATGTGGATCATATGGGAAAAATGCTCTGCGTAGATTATTTTCCGGAAGGGAATCTGAATATTACTGCCGTTTACCTTTACATCTATGTATTTCCCGGAATCCGGGATGCGGGAAAGGATTTCATCTGCCAGTGAGGAAATATCATTTTCACTGTAGGGCTTTACAAGATAGTGCAGAGCCCGGACCTCAAATCCCTCTAAAGCATGGTCAGTGGAAGTTGTTGTAAAGATCAGCAGACAGTCAGTGTCTGATCTGCGAAGTTCTTTTGCTGTATCAATCCCGTTAGAACCATTCATATAAATATCCAGAAACACTACAGTGAAAGGACATTCCTTCGCTGAAGTGAGAAAAGTTTCTCCATTTTCATATTCGAATATATCTGTATGGACATTGCGTCTGGAAAACTGAGATTCCAGTCTGTTTCGCAGCAGTGTCCGTTCGTCTGAAATATCATCAACAATTGCAATTTTCATAGTAGATCTTCCTTATATATATTTATAAAATTCCGCTCGCTGAGACTTTTTCATCTGTGCAATCTATAGCCGCAGACAGGCAAGTGGTGTAGTTATTTCGAAAACGCTCTGGTAACAGTATATCACAAAACAATACCACGGAGTTGCAATTCGTGCCATTTTTTGTCGTTTCGTGCCAGAATTGTTGAAATAATTTCTGGCTTTCTTATAATGAGAGTAACAAATGGGAGTACATCGAATGGAAGAGGAGGGATGTCGTGTATTGTATTGCCATATTGAATGATCAGGAACAGGAAGGACAGAACTGTGCGGAATACATCAGAAATTACTGTACAGAGAAGCATGTCTTTCCGCTGATTGAAATTTATCAGAATCAGGAACAATTTTTTGCACAGACATTGAAAACAGTACCGACAGTGGTGTTTCTCGCATTACCGGGTGTGTCCGGCCTGAATGCAGCAGAACATCTTCGTTCCCTGTATCCGAAATGTGGAATCATCTGGTGCAGTGACCTTGATTTTTCGCTTCATGCGTTCAGGCTGCGGATAGAATATTTTTTTATGAAACCTGTGGAAGAGCAGAAAATAAAAGAAGGACTCTCCATCTGGCTTGAATGTAAAAAAATAAGATGAGAACGACATTCAGGAGGAAAACAACATGAAGACAATCATAAAGTATGAACTGGTCATAAATGAAGCACTTAGATCTGCACTCAATTACCATACACCTGACGAACAGATTAATGAATTTATCCGCTTTTTCGGAAGACATATCGGTTCTGACAGAATATATATATTTTCGAAGATTGTAAGGAAAGACATGGTACAGATAATACATATGAATGGTGTGCACAGGGGGTAATTCCTGAGATAGACAGATTGCAGAATGTCGATATGGACGTAATAAAGTGGTGGTATGATACGTTTTCCAAAGGCGAAAGTATCATTATCACTGATATAGAAGATATCAAAGAAGAACATCGCGTATCATATGATATGTTAAAAGCGCAGAATGTGAGAAATGTGGTGGTATGCCCTTTGCGTTATAAAGATGAGATAAGTGGTTTTTTCGGTGTGGATAATCCTCCCAAAAGTGATTACAGGGGGCTTACTACTTTTCTGGATATGATAGGAACGCTTCTTATCTCATTTCTGAAATTGCGTAATTCGTTTATGAAGTCAAATAAAGAGGCAAAACTCAGCAGTTATTCATCCCTTTCGAAGATCTATATATCTATGCATTTGGTTGATGTGCAGACAAAAAGATATCATATTATAAAAATGACAGATCATGTTCTGGAATGTTTGGGAAAAGACTCCAAAAAAATGGGAGAATATGAAATCAGGGATGATTTTTGCGGACATAGCAAGAATATTGCCGAGAAAATGTGCATGGAATCACAACTTCAGGAATTACTGGAATTTGTAGATCTGAGTACGCTGGAAGAACAGCTTCTTGGGAAAAACAGCATAACACATGAATTTATAGATAAAATATCAGGTTGGTGCCGAAGCCGGTTTATTCCTGTAGACTACGATAAAGATGGAAAACTTTTGCATGTACTTTTCTGTATTGAGTGTATAGAAGAAGAAAAAAAGCGTGAGAACAGGCTGATTTATCTAGCACGGACAGATCTTATGACAGGATTATGTAATCGTGGAAGCGGAGAAAAAAGGATTACTGAACTTTTAAAGGAAAAAACAGGAGGATTGCTTTGCCTGATCGACTGTGACAAATTTAAATCCATCAATGACAATTACGGGCATTCTGTAGGAGATAAGGTGATCATAGCCGTTGCGGAGAAGTTACGGAAGACATGTCGTGACAGCGATGTGGTTTTGCGGCTCGGAGGGGATGAGTTCGCAACATTTATGCCGAAAATGTTGGAGCGAACAGTAGCTGAGAAATTTTTTGAACGACTTTTTGAAAATATCCGACAGATTGATGTCATAGAGATGCGGGGAAAGAACATAGAAATAAGTCTTGGTGCGTGTTTTTATGATGGATATGAGGAGGTTTCTTTTGATCAGCTATACAGAATGGCTGACAGGGCAATGTATCAGAGTAAAAAGCAGAAAGGCTGCAGTGCTGTAATTTATGAGGAGGAGATGTAAAAAATTCCGGAAGATTCCGGTTATGAGCTGCGTAGCGAAACGGAACAAAAGGAGGGGGCTATGAAAGAAAAGAAAGTAATTGATTATACCAGAACCTATCGAAGAATTGAGGCAGATAAAAAGAAATGTATTTTGTATATTGTCATACTGATCCTGCTTGGTTTTCTGCTTATGTGGACGCAGATTGATGATCTGACCAGAATGATCTGTAAGATATGTGCCGGTGCTTTAAAGAAATATGAACCGCATATGTATGTTGGAATCCGTTCAGAAACTTATCCTCTGTTTGGAAAAATCAGCTATCTCAGTGCAGGAACCGTATATCCGGGAATACAGATAAGCCTTATAAATGCAGGAATTTCTCTTGGAGCAATCATTCTGCTGGCGGGACTTCCGTGGAAGGGGCGTCCTCTTGCCATTTATCTGATCCTGTGCAGTGCGATTCACCTGATAAACAGTCTGTGGTTTGTATTTGGAGAAAAATACTTTCCGTATACTTTAACTGTTTATTCGAAATTATATATGCTTCAGGAAATTGGCATATGGGTGATGTTTTTTGTTATGACAGTTATGGTCACCGGAATTATAGGAGACAGGGCAGTGATCTATAAGCTTTTGACACTTCTTGCGGTAATGTTGTATTCCATTGTATTTGGAACTGTTCGCTATGTGATTTTTATCTGGCTGCTGTACAGATTCTCTGTGATCTATATGGCGTTTTTCTACTTTATGATAGGTCCTATGTTTGACTTTTTGTATCTGGTTATGATTTATGCAGTATTTGTCAACCGCATGATCGGTGTTTACGATTCAAGGAAGGGAAAGGGGGTATGGAAATGGTCGTAGCTATTATGAAAGGTTATACTATTTTTGTTATTATCCTGATGCTTCTGTACACAGCCAGACATTTTTATTTTACAATTGTAAGGCTTCTGGGCAGACAGCGCCTCTATTACAATGATATTCTTACAGACAGGATGAAAAGTATTTCCGTACTGATCCCTATGCATAATGAGGAACAGGTGCTTTCCAATGTTCTGGATTCTCTGCTGAAATGCGAGTATGACAGGGACAGACTTGAAATTATTCCGATTAATGATAATTCTACAGACCGTACCAGGGAAATGCTGGATGAGTATCACAGAAAGTATGAGTTTATACGTCCCCTTCACAGAGACTGTCCGGACAGAGGAAAACCGGTAGGTCTGAATGATGCAATGAAGCTGGCAAAAGGGGAGATCATCATTGTATTTGATGCGGATTACAGACCTGCCAGAAACATGCTGAAACAGATTGCACTGGGATTTGAGGATCCGCAGGTAGGTGCAGTTATGGGGCGGGTGATACCGTACAATACCAACACAAATATGCTGACCAGACTTATCAATCTGGAACGGTCCGGCGGATATCAGGTAGATCAACAGGCACGATATAACCTGAAAACAATTCCGCAGTATGGCGGGACAGTGGGAGGATTTCGAAAAGATTTTTTGTTAGAAACAGGTGGCTTTAATCCAAAGGTTCTGGCAGAAGATACGGAACTTACATATCGACTTTTTACCAATGGATGGAAGGTTGTATACGCTAACTCAGCGGAATGTTATGAAGAGTCTCCGGAAAGCTGGAATGTGAGAGGAAGACAGATCAGACGCTGGTCAAGAGGTCATAATGAAGTATTGTTCCGCTATCTGATTCCAACGATCACAACACCCTATATGGGACTATTTCAGAAAATAGATGGTCTGTTTCTGCTTTTTATCTATTCGGTACCGGTATTTCTGCTGGTGGGCTGGGTCGTTTCCCTTGGATTATTTTTCCTGGGTGAAATGCAGATATTCAGTGGCTGGTGGGTTATATTGTTTTTGGGAATTTATAATTCCCTTGGAAACTTTGCACCATTTTTTGAGATAGGTACCTCGCTGATCATAGACGGACTTCCCGGAGAGGCATTACTTCTGCCTCTTATGATGTTTAATTTTTTCTTCTATATGTGGAATATCTCTCTGGGATTCTGGGATGCAGTGGTAGATACTGTTACCGGAAGAGGTGTGAAATGGGATAAAACAGTGCGGTTTACTGTGCAGAAAACGGAAAAGGAGGCTGAAAAATGAAAGTATGGATTTTGATCTTTGTCTGTATGTTCTCTATGCCTCTGTTGGTTGCAGTACTGCATTTCAGGATGAGAAAAGGGCAGATTCTGAAAATAAGGCAGGATTATGTGAAAAATGCCAGATATTTTGGCCGAAGCTTTTCTTCTCTGGTGGAAAAAGCCCTTCCGGAAATGAAGAATGGTATGATCATGCTTTCAAGACAGGAAAAGGTGTTGGAAACAGATGGAAAACAGAAGTTTGTACAGCCTGAGATTGAAGATCTGGTCATTGCCAGAAATACCATCTTCTGTCCACAGCAAGAGGATTTATATTTCCAAAAAGAAATCTACAGTGAAAAGGATGCGTTGTTTGTAAAAGAGAACATACGGCTCCGGGCTGTATACAGCAAAAAAAGACTGCTTTTCGGAAATAAGATCCGGCTTCTCAGATGGGCGGACGCTGAACATGCGGTTGTAGTTTATGATGAATGTGATCTGGGTGAAAGGGTATCAAGCGGAGAACAGCTTGTGATAGGCTTTGATAATATTTTTCAAAGTCTGTACGCACCGGTGATCCGTCTGGGACAGCACCCGGAGGAACCTGACCGGTTTATGGAGGAACGTGATCCCAGGATATTTCGTATGCCGGTAATGAACAGTTATGAATATAACAGGCATTATATAGATGATGATATGGTTACGGAAAGTGGGACAGTTCCTTATACGATTATTTCCCGTGGGGATATAAAGGTGATCGAGGATATTATCCTGCAGGGAGATATCCACAGTGATGGGGCTGTGAGGATCATGGAAAATGCAACAGTGCTTGGAAATATTTTTGCAGAGAAGGATATACTTCTGGAAAAAAATGCAACAGTGCTTGGAAACATTTTTACACAGGGCAACATTATATTTGAAGAAGGCACCAGTGCAGGCCAGCCGAATAAGATTACTTCAGTTGTTGCCCGCGGAACAATAACATTTTATGGCAGCAATTATGTTTATGGATATGTGGTTTCAGAGGGTGGCGGAAAAATCCTAAAATCAGACAGGGAGATATTTGGAGAGTATTGTTTTCCAGGAGAACCTGTTCATAAGGAAAAGATTACTTTCCAGGATCTGTTGGAATATGAAAACGTTGATTTTCAGGGATTTCGAGGAGATATATATGTAAAAGAAGCAGTTATTCCAGAAGGTGCATCAACTATTCCGAAGAGTCAGTTTTTTGGATGCAGAAGTCTTGAGAAGGTGTGTCTGCCGGAGAGCGTTTCTGTTATTGAGGACTATGCATTTGCTGACTGCAATGTATTGAAAGTATGGGAGAGCATGGAAAAGCTTTCGTTGAAATCAGTAGGGATATCAGCTTTTGAAAACTGTTACGCACTGGAATTTATAAGTCTTCCGGATTCTCTGACTGTGATTGAAGGAGCTGCATTTGCTGACTGTGTGTCTGTTAATAAACTGATATTTTCAGATACCTCTCTGTTAAAGAAAATAGGTGATCATGCTTTTCGTGGGTGCAGGAATCTGAAAGAGGTATACCTACCGGACAGTGTGAAATATGTGGGAATCAGTGCATTCAGAGATTGTGTTTCTCTTGAACAGATTTCCGTATCAGAGAAAATAAAAAATCAGCCGGGTATTGCAGAATTGGAGAAAAACTGTCCAAATGCCAGGATCAGGTTCAGGGAGGTGGATTCAGTTGAAAAAGAATAAAACCGCAGAACTGTTTCTTGTTTTGCTCATTTTGATCGTAATGTCTGCAGGAATTCTGATCCTCCAGAATGGAATGGAAAAGTTGCAGAGTGTTAAGCAGGAAAGCGTATATGTTCCGGAAACAAGAAATTTATATAATAATTATGGCTTAAAAAATGACCAGTCTCTTTCAAAAATCAAAATCATAGAAACGCAGGATCAGGTGATTTATACAGACCGTATCTTTAATATAAATCAGATTTCTGAGGATCGTATTTCATATGCGGCAGATATTATGAAAGCATTACAGAAAAAGAGTGGGAAAGACACTTATATTATGCCGATACCGCAAAGAGCAGTATTTGAAAGCGGATATGAAACTGAAAAGGAAAAATACAGTGATTTTATAGAGAAACTGGAAGCCTCTTTTTCAGATCCCTCAGTGGTTTTGAATCCGCTGTCTGAACTGGAGAAACATCAGGATGAATATATTTATTTCAGAACTGGAAATAGCTGGACAATGCGTGGGGCATTTTACGGGGTGCAGGTGATTTTTGGAGAACTTGGATATGATAAGGAAAACCTGGATGCTTACCGTGAATATGTTTTTGGAAATTTTAAGGGAAACCTTCTTTTGGAAGCACTGGGAAAGTATACGACAGACGAAATAAAGAAAGGAATAGAAAACATGGAAGAAGAACCATTCTATATTTATATCAATGGTTCAAATCCCAATCGCGAAGAATTAACCTTTGAAAACAAAGAAGGGCAGCTACAGACACTAAAAAGACAAACGATACAGTTTAATGGCAGCGGAAATTATGCAGTCGTTGGTTCGAGTTATAAGCATAGTATAGTGGAAGGAAGAGGAAAAGGACAGAGAAAGGGAAATCTTCTTCTTATTGCAGATACAAGAGGAAAGATGATGATATCTTATCTTTCAGAAATCTTTGAAAAGGTTTATGTATCTAATATGTATGAGGATGCAGATCTTATACAGAATCTGGATGAAATACTGGAAAAATATGATATAGAATATATTATATGGGCACAGGATGTTGCTGAAACAGGAAACAGATCCTATATGAATGCATTGAATCCACTTTTAAAGGAAGGAGGGAATGGCTGATGTCGGAACTGATCCTTAAGGGAACTGATTTGTTTATGGGAAAGACAGGAATTGCAGACACCCTTCCTATAAGCGGAAATACAGAAAGAATCCTGTTTCTGCTCCTGGGGATCCTGCTTGTTTTTGCAGGAGCTAAAGTGTACCGTCTGATCGTTTCCTTCATAATGTTCTGGGGAGTGACGATCGTATTATGTACTGTTATGAATGGAAGGGCCGGATGGGGGACGATCGTAACAGCATTTACGATACTTGGGTGTCTGATGGGATATATGGCATTTAAGTGGAAAACAGCAGATTCCATGATCTTGTCTGCCATGACTGCTGCGGCAGTTGTATGGATGTGTTATCCGTTCTGGTGGGCTGTAGTTATTTTCGCTGCAGGAGCTGCAGCTGCAGCGGCCTTTTTTCCTCTGGAGGGAGCGATCCTTTCTTCTGTTGTGGCAGGAATGTTTCTTCTTCACGAGACGGGAGTTAGATACGTGGCTTTGCTGACAGTATGCGGACTCCTATTCCAGATCGTTCTGTTTGAACGAAAATCAGAGAGGGGGCGTAAGATTTGGAAATGGTTTTTCGCAAAGAAATCAAATATCTGATCAGCCGCAGAGAGGCCATGATTCTTCAACAAAAGCTGGATGGCATTATGGAAAGAGATATCCATGGAGATAATGGCAGATATTTTATCAGATCTCAGTACTATGATTCCATAGACGATCAGGATCTATGGGATAATCTGGATGGAATGTATGAAAAAAGGAAGATCCGTTTAAGAATTTATTCCTTGAATGATCTATCTGCAAAGCTGGAGTTTAAATGCAAAAACGGATTTGACGGAGTGAAATATTCCATACCTGTCAGCCGTGAACACGCACTTCGGATGGAACAGGGAGATGCTTCGTTTCTTCTGGAATATGAAACAGAGCTGGCTATGAGATTGTATTTGCGGATCACACAGGGTTGTTACCGTCCAAAGACGATCATAGATTATCAGAGGCTGGCATTTGCTTATCCTGCAGGTGATGTAAGGATCACTTTTGATACGGATATCCGAGGAACGTTATATCCATATGGTCTGTTCGAGGAGGTTGGAACCGATGCACTGGGCAGTACAGAACAGGTGCTGATGGAAGTAAAATATACAGGATTTCTGCCGGATATGATCGCTGAGACATTGAAAAAAGCGGATGAACTGTCCACCAGCCACAGCAAATATTCCAGAGCCAGAATGATGTGACTGTAAGTTTTACATGCGGCAGACCGGAGACCGATGGGAAACCGGATGCCGGGATTGGAGAAAAATATGAGAGAATTTATCGTAGAAAATCTGACAAATACAGAAGCACTGAGTGTGACTGTGATTTTAATGAATAATGTGATCGCACTGATCGTTGCCTTTTTTATTATGTTTACTTATAAAATTTCTTATGCAGGACCTGCATACAGCAGAAAATTTAATATTTCGATCGGATCGATCACGATTATCACAGCTATGATCATGAGCATTATCAGTAATAATATTGCATTGTCCCTTGGTATGGTTGGTGCTCTTTCTATCATAAGATTTCGTACTGCTGTAAAGGATGTAAGAGATGCTACTTATATTTTCTGGGCAATTGCGGCAGGCATTGGCTGCGGTGTATCTCAGTATGCGCTTATTGTTATTGGTTCTGCTTTTTTACTTCTTTTTCTTATTATTACAAGAAAAGGCTTTACATCCTGTAATAAGCTGCTGGTTGTTCAGGGAAAACCTGACTGCTTACATAAAACAGAGGCAGCAGTGGATACCTTCTTTTCAGGAAAGGCACATGTTTCCATGAGAAATGTTACAGAAGGCAGCTTTGAACTGGTTTATTCTATCGGAGAGGGAATCCTGTATAAAGCTGCAAAAGAAAATCAGATGGATATTTCAGAGAAACTGATCAAAATCGATGGTGTGAAAAGGGTAAATATAGTTGACCAGAAGGATGAACTTTCGCAGTAAAAGGCTGCCTGAATGAGAGGTGTTGCTATGAAAAGGATAAGACGTATCCTTTTATGTATTCTGATGATAACAGTTCTCTGTGGAATATCCGTTGTGGGAAATTCTGTTGTAAATTCGGAAAATAAGTCAAAGGAAAAAAAGAGAACCACTATCACGAAAGAAGAAGTGAAGGAGTGGGCTGCACCGGACGAGGAGAGTCTGGAATACTATGATTTGGGAGAATTCTCTACGACACTTCCGGTAGTCTATATGAATACAAAGGGACAGCAGGTCCTGAAGGAGAATGCAATCTGGGGAAATATTGCTCTGTTGGATGGAAACGGAGAGGAACAATCTGTTTTTTCTCTTCCCAATTCCATATACCGCACTACGATCAAATACAGAGGCGCTTCTTCTTATAGCAAATTTAATAAAAAGCAGTATCGCATTAAATTTTATAAAAATGAAAAAGACAGTGCAAAAGAAGTGTCTCTTGCAGGAATGGGAGCAAACAGTGAATGGGTGTTAAATGGTCCTTATCTTGATAAGACGCTGATTAGAAATAAACTGGTATATGATCTGGCAAGGGAATTAAATGGATGGGCTCCGGACACCCGGTTTGTGGAATTGTTTGTTGATGGAGAATATCAGGGCGTTTATCTGGCAGTGGAGCCTGTAACAAACGGAGAAAGCAGACTGCGTCTCGCGGAATTTGGTTTGTTGTCCGGAGAAACTGCATATATTGTAAACAGAGACAGAATTGATACGGGCTCTGAAGAGATAGACACATGGGGAAAGACTAACGGCTATACATATAACGCTTTGTATATAAGATATCCGTCAAAAAATAAAATAACGGAAAAACAAAAAGCATATATCCAGAAAGATATTTCCGAATTTGAACAAGTTCTGTATGGGAAGAATTTCAGCGATAAAAGAATTGGATATCAGGCATATATAGACATGGATAATTGGGTGGACTATTTTATTATCAATGAATTTGCCATGAATTATGATGCTGGTAATCTTTCTACTTATTTGTATAAAGAATTGGACGGAAAACTGCAGCTTGCTGTATGGGACTTTAACAATGGTTTTGATAATTATCAGTGGTTCCGGACAGAAACGGATGTTCTTCATACTGTGGAGAATTCATGGTTTCAAAGGCTGTGGCAGGATGAAAATTTCAGGGACCGTGTCTGTGAAAGATACAGGCAATTACGAGAAACTACTCTCGCTGATGAACATATCGCTGAGAAAATAGCATCTTATCAGGAGGAACTGGGAGAGGCTGTGGACAGAAACTTTAAAGTGTGGGGATATTCTTTTAAAGAGAATCTGTTAGCCGGAACCAGTAAGGAGGGCACATCGAGGAATATCAGAAGCTATGAAGAAGCTATGAAACAGCTGACAGATACTATCCGCGAAAGACTGGCGTATCTGGATAAAGAACTGGGAGGAAATTGAAAATGAAAAAAGTACTGGTGATTTTTGGAACAAGACCGGAAGCAATTAAAATGTGCCCTCTTGTTCTGGAACTGAAAAAAAGTGAAAAACTGGAAACGCTGGTGTGTGTCACAGGACAGCACAGGGAAATGCTGAAGCAGGTTCTCGATATTTTTAAAGTGGTCCCGGATTATGATATGGCGATCATGAAAAAAGGGCAGGATCTTACGGATGTGACAACGGCTATTCTTACAGGAATGAGGGAGATCCTGAAAAAGGAAAAACCGGATATTGTGCTGGTCCATGGAGATACGTCTACTGCATTTGCCGCATCTCTGGCTGCATTTTACCAGCAGATCCCGGTAGGACATGTGGAAGCGGGACTTCGTACTTATAATATGAAATCTCCCTATCCGGAAGAATTTAACAGGCAGGCCATTGGACTTACTGCCAGCCTGCATTTTGCACCCACTCAGAAAGCAGCGAATGCACTGCTGAAAGAGGGTAAGGATCCAGAGCGGATCTTTATCACAGGAAATACAGGAATTGATGCTTTGTACTATACGGTGCGAAGTGATTTTTATCATCCGGAAACAGAATGGGCAAAAGGCAGCAGACTGATTGCTGTAACAGCACACAGAAGGGAGAATCTGGGAGAGCCCATGCGTGATATGTTCCGAGCTATACGCAGGATCGTGGAAGAATTTACAGATGTGAAGGTTATTTATCCTGTACATTTGAATCCGCAGGTCAGGAAGATCGCAGATGAGGAATTTGGTGGATGCGAGAGAATACACCTGATCGAACCACTGGATGTGGTGGAATTCCATAACCTGATGAAAGCCAGTTATCTGATCATGACAGACAGCGGCGGAATTCAGGAAGAAGCTCCTGCACTGGGAAAACCGGTACTGGTCATGCGGGATACAACAGAGCGTCCGGAAGGTGTGGAAGCAGGAACCTTAAAGCTTGTAGGCACGAAGATGGAGGATATTTACAGAGAATGCAGGCAGCTCCTTACAAAACCAGAGATTTACAGAAAGATGAGTGAGGCCAGAAATCCTTATGGTGATGGGACGGCAAGTATCAAAATCAGAAAAATCCTGGAGGATATAGATGCATAAGCATAAACAGAGCCAATGCAAAAGAAAAGTGAAACATCGAAAGAACGTGATGGGACTTATTATATTTTGCATAACTGTGTGCATTGTGTTTATGTTTGCTTATTATCAGAACCTGAGAAAAGAAATATCTGTCCGGCAGGAATGGCTGGAAACCGTCCTGACCAGAGAAAAAAAGTGGATCCTTGAGAATCAGGACCCTGAAGGCGAAATCTATATGAATGGAAGTAAAGCCGGAGATGTTAATCCATACTTTGCATGTATGGCTGCACTGGGGCTTCTGGCAGAAACAAAGAATTGCCTCATGACTGAAACAGAGCAAAAAGCTGTTGGCAGGTATCTGGACTGGCATACTGGGGTTTTGCTGGAAACAGATGGAAAAATGGGAATCTACAGGAAAGAGGGTGGGGAACTTATTTATAAAGAAAAGGCTGATTCCGAAGACGGATATCTTGGTATGTACCTTTTTCTTATGGGAAAATATCTGGAAAAGACAGAAAGTACAGACCTGCCGGAATCCTGGAAAAATGGAATCAGCCTTGCATTAAAAAAGATTCAAAGCCTGATGCAGGATGGAATTACACAGGTTTCAGAAGAAAACACAACAGTTTATCTGATGGATACTCTGGAAGTGTGGAAAGGCCTGTATGAATTGGAACTTGCAGGACTGGAAGATACGCAGGCGATCAGTGAAATTCGTAAAAAGATACAGAAACAGATAGAAAAGATATTCTGGGATGATGCGAATCAAAGATGGAGAATTATCGGAAACAGTGATCGGTATCATCAGACAGAATTTTATCCGGATGGTGTTGCTCAGATTTATCCGCTGATTTATGAATTTCCGGTAAAAGAGAAGAAAAAGCAAAAGGTATTATATGATCAGTTTACGGAAAGGTTTCAGTGGCAGAAACTGAATAAAAAAAGAACTGGCTTTTTGTGGGCAATGACAGGAATGGCTGCTGTGCAGATGAGGGATATCAATAACCTTGTGGAATTAATAGAAAATTATGAAACAGAATATTGTAAGGAACGAAAATATCCGCTATATACAGGCGAAGCAGGATGGATATGCATGGAATGCGGGAAATTGTATGGATTATATGAAAGAAAAATAAAAACAGGATTTATACTATGTACATGATTTTGCACGGAGTGAATAAACTAATATTAAAGAAAACAGGGGGTACTGCTAAAAGGCGGTACCTCTTTTCGACATAAGAAAACGAAAACGGTTTTGCAATTTATTAAGGATTCACAAAGGCTCACACAATCTTGGTCACAAAATGGCTACAAAATCGTGGGGCTACAAAATCTCACACAATTAGCACGCACCTCTTGATAATGGAAGTCGATTTTTGTCCTGTCTTGTGTATCCAGAAAGTGCCTGTTTTACAGGCTTTCCGGGGCATCAGTCATTTTGTCTGGTATTGTAAAGCAGTGTCAGATTTGTCGTAAATGTCGTAAATTTGTGGTCAAAAAATGATGAGAAATGGAGAGTGCTAATAAAATGAACGCAGGCAGCGAAGCAACTGCGTTCATGAGCAAGTAGCGAAAGCGGATTGCGAATGTCCTATTTATATAACGTATACAAATGTAAATGGATATCTGATCCCGAATCTCACCTATAAATCCGGTGAGCAGATGGAGCAACTTGGCAAGTATGGTTTTCTTCGCAGAGATTATCTGAAAAACCATCGAAATTCAACCTATCAGGTGATGCTTTTACAGGATACAATTGGAGAACACCTTCTGGAAGTAGACAAGGCAGCCAGAGAACGGGAAGAAGTAATCCTGAAACAGTTGGAAGAAAAAGAACCATTACCGGATAAAGAGAAAAATCAGATTGCCTGGGTAAGAACTGCTAATCAGCACAGAGCGATTGCGGAAGAGATTATTTTGAATGAACTGATCTATGTTTAACAAAGTGGAAGTTTGTAACTGAGGATTGAACAGGTAATTGGACAGATTAAAAATTCATTGAAAAAAGAATAAAATGATTAGAGAAGGCGTGAGTGATAGAGATATTACTTACGCTTTTTCTTTTGAACTGGAAAGGAGGATGGGAGCATGGCACAGATTTTTCGTGTAGAGAAAACTAAGAATTTTACGGTAATGAGTAATCACCATTTCAAGAATAAGAATCTGACATTGAAAGCGAAAGGCCTATTGTCATTGATGTTAAGTTTACCAGAGGACTGGAATTACAATATGCAGGGACTGGCAACACTGAGCAGAGATGGGATTGATTCTGTTCGTTCTGCAATTAAGGAATTAGAGCATCATGGATATGTGGAACGTCATAGATTGCGTAATGAATATGGCTTTTATGGCGATACCGAATATATTATCCGGGAAGTTCCATTACCGGAGCCACGAATACAGGGGCTTTACAAGAAAGATAAGTAGTTATCAGCATATTATCGGCGATTCCGTTCGCCATCTTACCGATCGTGGAAGCGGTAGCCGGAGCAATCAACATGGCATCCGCCCAAAGCCCCAGATCCACATGACTATTCCATGTACCATCCCTATTGGAAAAAAACTCGCTGATTACAGGGTGGCTACTCAACGTCGATAACGTAAGCGGAGTGATAAACTCTTTTCCCGCCGGCGTGATAACCACTTGTACCTCGGCTCCTTTTTTCACCAATCCCCGGATGATATAAGCGGCTTTGTATGCGGCTATACTCCCCGTAATCCCTAATATAATATGTTTATCTTTCAATATCATATATCGAATCAATTTATCTTTGCCAGTAGAGACGTAGCACGTTGCGTCTCTACAACCTCAACAAAAGAATCTCTTTGGCTACTTTTGAGTTTATATTGCCATATTCGCCAAGTTTCCATCCCATTCGATCGATAGGTTCCACCAAAGCATCCAAGTCGGACTCCTTGATCCCATAGTCGGAAAGACGGGTCTTTAATCCCATGAAATGGAAAAAATCTTCCGTAGCCTCTATTGACTTTTGCGCCTTTTCATCGGCAGATCCTTCGGTAATACCAAATATGACCTCTCCCATCCGGATCAGTTTCGCCGCTTTCTCCTTACGCATATAGGTCATGACACCCGGCAAGATAACCGCCAAAGTCTGGGCATGATCCAAGCCGAACTGCGCCGTCAATGCATATCCCATACGGTGTGAGGACCAGTCTTGGGGTACTCCTTGGCCAATCCAACAGTTCAAGGCATTCGTAGCCGCCCACATCAAATTAGCACGAATATCATAATCATTCGGATTTTGCAAGACCTTGCGGCCTTCTTCCACAATTGTCTTCATCAATCCCTCGGCAAAATAATCTTGAACCTTAGCGTTCACCGGATAAGTCAGGTATTGCTCGACCACATGGATAAACGAGTCAACGACACCGTTAGCCACCTGTCGCTCAGGTAAAGAATAAGTTACCTGCGGATCTAAGATAGCGAACTTAGGGAACACCAACGGAGACATGAAATTTAATTTCTCATGGACAGATTCCCGGGAAATTACCGCCCGTTCATTCATTTCCGAACCGGTAGCAGGCAAAGTCAATACAGTGGAAAGAGGTACAGTATGAGTTACCGGGCGTCCGGCAAGTACTAAATCCCAGGCATCACCA
>OGWT01001532.1_pt1 | contig 17427 bp, 18 predicted proteins | sample 1576101 | NCBI WGS metagenome assembly OGWT01 (sample SAMEA3541481, study PRJEB24748) | human gut metagenome | biome: human gut; feature: human-associated habitat; material: faeces | place: China | collected 2012 | reverse complement strand
CCTCCACCATCATGGTCTGATGTTGCTTGGAACAGAATCAAGGTATGTGTCTACTAAGGCTAAGTTATCGCGACAAAACTTATCCAAGCATACCGGTGTAAGAAGGATATCTGCTGCCAAAATTGCAGCTTCGGTTAATCCGCCAAAAGAGGGTCTTGTATCAATTATCATGTAATCGTACATATCCCCCTTTTCCTTCTGAATGTTCTTAAATGCTCCAAATAACGCTTCTTCCTCTTCTCTCTCTGCTTCTAATATCTCTGTGCACCCTTTAATGATATCCACGTTCTTCATTCGACTTCTACAGATACAACTTCTGTTATTTCATATGGGAAAATAGCAACTGCATCTTGGCTTTTTATCTCATAATCTTGCCCCTGAATTTTCAAGATGGCACGCCCCTTTTGTATAAAAAGGAAGCGTGCCGCTTGATGAATTAAAGGTTTTGTAGGAGCATCCATTACTTCTGTATCAATACTACATAACTTATTTACGTCAAAATCAGAACATAATTCCGTCTGTCTGTGTATTATATTTTTCATATACTCCTTTATTGAACCTTAATCTCAATTTCTTCTGATTGTAGTTTTGATGTACGAGCACTGATTTTCACTGTTCCTTTTTCGCCTGTTGTTCGAATCCAAGCTGCAATACATCCACCCTGCATTGTCTTTGTATCTGGTCCAATCAATTTTGCCGGTCCTTCAACAAAAATCTGAATACTATCCATCATATAATCCAGACTATTTTCATACTGGTCTACCGCTTCAAAGACAATTCTTGTTACATCATAAGGTTCTTCTTTCTTTTTTGCAATTAATACTGTATCATCACTTTTCGCCTTCAATTTTGATGGAATTGGATTCTTCGCAAATTTCTTTGTAATTACCGGTTCTCCATCAACATATCCGATAAACGTTGCGTCTTCCCATCCCCATTCATCCCAGATTCCTTCTGGAATTCGATCCATATACATCGGCGCATGTTTCAATCCTGCAAACCATCTCTTATACGGGAATAATCTTCTGGTAAATTTGTCTCCAAAATAGAACTCAACATAATCACAGTTTGAGAAAATATACATTGGAAGGAATCCACATTCATCAATATCTCCATTCACCCACAGTGTTGCCGGAACTAACATCCACTCTCCGTTGCTGAACAACAACGACATCTTCAACGCTAAAAAGGTGATGTTGAACGTATCCTTCTGTCCCACGTCCGAACTGATGATGGAAGAAATGAACGAGATACACGAGTTCATGAGCAAGTTCCGCGAAGGTGTGGAAGTAATCTGGGGTGTCGCCGTAGACAACTCTCTGGACACCAAAGTAAAGATCACCGTACTCGCCACCGGATTTGGTGTAGAAGACGTGCCCGGTATGGACACACTGCACGAAGCCCGCAGCCAGGAGGAAGAAGAACGCCAGTTGCAGCTTGAAGAAGAGAAGGAGAAGAATAAAGAGCGTATCCGCAAGGCATACGGTGAAAGTGCCGGCATCGGAAAGAAAAGCCTGCGCAGCCGTCGCCATATCTATATCTTCAATACCGAAGATTTGGACAACGACGACATCATCGCCATGATAGAGGAATCTCCTACTTACACGCGCGATAAAACGAAGCTGTTGAAGATCAAGACGAAAGCGGCTCTTGAAGAGGAAGTTGCCATGGAAGAGGCTACGGACAATGACGGAGTAATCACTTTCTAGATGGTTCTTCCCCTTGCTATTACAAATTGTAAATAATTAAAATATAAATATCATCATGGATTTATTTGACAAAGTCAGCGAAGACATTAAAAACGCAATGAAGGCAAAAGATAAAGTTGCCTTGGAGACTTTAAGAAACATAAAGAAATTCTTCATCGAAGCTAAAACAGCTCCGGGAGCCAACGATACACTGACAGACGAAGCTGCCTTGAAAATCATTCAGAAACTGGTGAAACAAGGTAAGGACTCTGCCGAAATCTATATCGGACAGGGACGCCAGGATCTGGCTGACGGAGAACTGGCACAGGTTGCCGTAATGGAAGCTTATTTGCCCAAACAAATGACTGCTGAAGAACTGGAAGCTGCATTGAAGGAAATCATTGCCGAAACAGGTGCTACCAGCGGAAAAGATATGGGTAAGGTGATGGGAGTTGCCTCCAAGAAGTTGGCAGGACTGGCAGAAGGCCGTGCTATTTCTGCAAAAGTAAAAGAGTTGTTGGGATAAGCCCCCACACCTCCTCCCCAGAAATAAAAAAAACTTTTTGGTCTCACGGTCTCATTCCATTAAGATAAGCCGTAGATAATCAGCAATATAAAGAGTGAGAGATCCTTTTCAAACAGGTGTCTCTCACTCTTTTCTTCATTCAAACAGCTATTTTTCACGTATCTCTCATCCACTTCAAGGGTATCTCTCATTGTTTTTAAGGCTTCATATGTTATGCTGCTACCTATATCCTTCTCTTTTGATACCTACATCTGCATGTTTTCTTACCGATATCTTCATCGTTCCACCCGGGTAGGACGAACTGTCTACTACTGTGACACGATCAGTTCACCTAAGTGCGATAATCATATCACCCGGGTAGAACGATGAAGATATCGGTGAGATAATATGATAATACCAATTGAAAGACTGGAGAATATAGGATCATTTGCATCTAAAAGAGCGGTAAACAATAACTTCTTGATTTATGAAATTACCTATTTGACATCAAGTTACAAGAATAAAAACATAATAAATGGCATTATATAAATTAAATTCTTACTTTTGTAACAATAGGAAGATAACATTCCTGCTTTGACGACAAGCAAAACATTCTTTTTGGATAGTTTCTACAACGAACTAAATTACGACAAACAGATGAAAAGCAGTACATTGATAACTATTCTAGCTACATTCTTATTAGTAGGGTGCAGCAAACAACAATCCACTTTGGACAAACAACTGGATGAGGTTGAAAAAATCATAGAAGTAAATCCTGATAGCGCATCAAGCATACTGGAAAACATAGCATCTCCGGAGCAGCTGGATGATAAAACCTTTGCACGTTGGTGTATGTTATCGGGCAAAGTCACTGACGAAATCTTTAATATCCTATTGCCATCTTATCAATTCGAGCGAGCTAACGCTTGGTATTCATCCTACGGTAAACCCAATGAACAAGTACAAATCTTAATTTATTTAGGACGTTCCTATGCAAATGACGGGGATTATGACAAAGCAATGTCTATATATACTAATGCGTTAGAGATTGGCGAAAAGAATAAACTCTATAATTTAGTTGGGTATACATATAGCTATATAGGCGACTTATATAGAGAGAAAGCCATGCGAACAGAAGCTATCAAAAAATACGAAATGGCTGCCGACAATTTCAAAAAAGAAAATAACACTGATAGCTACGCTTGTGCTCTAAGAGATATGGGGCGTGAATACGCATGCACTGATTCAATATCCCGTGCCCTTGAAATTCTGCTTATGGCAGATTCTATAACCGAAACTTCAGAGGATAAAGATGTAAAAGCTTCAATCGAAAACACTCTGGGCAACATATATGTAATGCATAACAAATACGATAAAGCTAAAAAGTTCTTCTACAAAGCGTTGGAAGGAAGAGAAAAAATGCCTAATTACATGGCATTAATTAGCTTATACATAGCATCTGACTCTTTAAATCAAGCAAAAGAACTCCTGCAAAAGATTCCACAAGATGATCCTACTTATACTTATAGTATTAAATATCTATATTACCAGATATACAAGTCAGAAAAAAAATATGAGCAAGCACTCACTTATCTGGAAGACTATACTAATATATTAGATTCCACGGTATATAGCAACATCCAGTCTAAGATACTGAACATAGAACATAAATATAATCACCTGAAAATCAGCAAAGAAATAGATAATCTAAAAATGAAGCAACAGAACTACATCATAGTTTCTGTTATCTGTATTGCAGCTCTGCTGTTAATAGTTATAGGATATTTATTATACAGAAAACAAGCAAAAGAGAAAATCTTAAAACAGCAAAAAGAATTAGATAAGATGAAGTTAAACCTATACACACTTTCTCTTGAGCTTGAAAAGAAACGAAGTTTATTAAATACATTCAAAGAAAAAGACGAAAATTATGATCAGCTGCAAGAAGACATCGTTCGTTTATCTGCCAATTATAGAAAACTACAAAATAAATTACTTATAGATTCACCTCTATACAAAGAACTAACAAAATTGGGGAATCAAAACATACCGGGAAATAATAAATCGCTCATAACGGAAAAACGATGGAAAGCCATTACAAATGAAATAACAACCATATATCCTGAACTTTATAATTATATATATAGCTTAGGTCCGAACTTACCGGAAGAAGATTTTCAATATTGCTGTTTGTACCTTTTTGGATTCGATACCAATACAGAAGCAAAACTATTAAATATTGCCCCCAATTCCGTAAGTAAAAAGCGTTCCAGACTTAAACTGAAACTCAATATCACATTCCCGACTAATTCTTCATTATATGAATATTTGATTAAGAATATGCATTAATATCCATATTTTATAGAGATATTACCGATGTCATGTTCACAGTACATATCTAAATCGTAAGTGACTGATTATCAGCCACCGCCTGTCCATATCAAAACTAGTAGTTCTCATACTTAGTCCCTCATATTTTAATAACTTTGCAGAAAACATTTAAAGATATGAGAAAGCTAAGTATTACATTATTATTAATTGCCCTTTCATTCATAACGATGGAAGCCAATATTTTATCAACACACAAAAGCAAAATTTTAGTTTTTAAAGGATGGAGTGAACGCCAGAAGTCAGTTGTTTTTATACCCATAGAAGCAGTTCTCGAAGGTCATAACATCGAAGTGCAGTTTTTTGAAAAACCGAACGAGCCAGTCACGTTTCAGGTTAAAGACAAGAATGGAAACATTGTGTTTCAAGATATGACAACTCCTGATAACCTGGAAATCTATCAAATAGATGTGAGTGGCTTCAAGACGGGGCAATATGAACTTCTCTATATAGAAAAAGATGTGACTCTCATTGGAGAGTTTGAAATCGAGTAGACATCAACACATATAAAGACGATTCATTTGTCCTGTCATAACGCCAATATTAATCCTATAAAAATAATATTTATGAAAAACATTTCTAGATTTTTAGTAGCATTGTGTTGCAGCGCACTATTTTTATTCTCATGTGAGAATGAAATTGAAAGTGAGATTCAATCCTCGTCAGAAGAATTAGTTACATCCGCAGAGACAAAGGCACTGTCAGTTGATAGTCTTGAACCACTTAAAATGACAGACGAGTTAAAAGCATTAAAAGAAAGAATGGATGAACTAAAGAAAACAAAGACTAGAGCGGCTTCCAGTAATTACGGCCAATATTTTTCTGAGAACATGTGGGCTATTCGGGAAATGCCTTTTACATTGAGAGCAACAAGCGGAGGTTATCTTACAGCTAGTGGCAGAGGAGGGAAAGTAGATGTAGATGGCCGTAGAGCAGATATTTACAAACAATTTTATGTTACAATCCCCCCGTCAATTGTAGGAGTTCCCTATTTAATTTATTCATGCCAATCTGAAACACCTCTGGCTGTAGGTCACTATACAAGTAATCCAAACCAGAAAGTCGTATTAGCCATGACTACTAACTCCCCGAATGAGTTTTCTGCTTCTTGGGATATTATACCCGCAAGCAATAATCCGGGAGGGTACGTTATTCAAAGTGAATCGTATATCGGACAAGGAAGTGGCGGTTGGTGGGATGTTTTTAACTATGTGGTTGAAGTACAAGGAAGCAATCTGGGTTATAGTCAATACTCACAAAAGGCAGAACAAGAGTTCACCATCACTCCCAATGCTCCATTCACTCTAAAGAAACTCGAATTTATTAATCCATATTCTGCTACCGTAATTCAAAGAGAAAATATTTCTATCCAACAAGCAACCACAAATGTTTCATTTCAAGAAAAGCGGGATAATCTGAAGTTCATTAAAGAAATGAAAGACAATTCTTATTTTGAAGAAGAGAAAGGTATTGCATTTCAAGTCCCGGCATCGGACCTAGAATTTGCACTCCCCACCGTAACATTAGGAGAAATAGACCTTGTACCTAATAATAAAGTTCCCGTTGATACGAAATATGAGCCCGGCATCCGCAGAACAGTACTGAGAACACTATATAAGGAAATTCCTGTAGCAGTCAAACCGCGTACAAAGCTCACACTGACATATTATTTTAAAGCTTATGATGTATCAGTAGATTATGTCGCTACTATCGAATATTTTAATGAAAAAGATAAAGAGATTAGAGAAGCTAAACTACCCGGACGTTGGAGCGGAAGAATATATGTTGATGAAATAGCCGAACCGGATTATGAAGAAGTAAACTTAGATACTCAACGAAGTGCAAAAGGAAAAGCTAACATCAAAAACGTTACTCAATCATCACCACTCACTTTTTAAATTATACGCAAAATGAAGAAGTTATTTATATCCCTATGTATAATATTGTTCACAATATCATGCACTAATGAGGAGGAAACTAATAATTATACTCCGGTAGATAATCAAAGCAATTCCACATCAGAAATCATCTTGCAAGAACGTAACTCTAGTTTACCTAGAGTGTGGTCGAAAAAAACAGCCCAAAGAGTCACGACAAGAGCATCCTTCACCGATGCTACAGACTTCCTTGGATGCTCTTATGCAGTAGAAAATGGAACTTCTATTATCGGTGATTTCGCTAACGCCAAATACCCGGTTGTCAACATGAAGAAGTTACTCGAAAGGTACCCTTCATACATCAATCCCAAAGAACTAAGAACAACAGAGACAAAGGCTTTATCTTATTCTGATTTCGATCGTTTAGAGAAGAATAAAACTTTCACTAAAACAGTAAAGTCCGGTTTTTCTCTAAATCTTGGACCATTCAAATTTGGAAGACAAAAAACTATCAAAGAGACCTTTGTCCATAATACAGATGATAGTGAGAAGGTAGTCCATGGAGAACTCAGTATAGAGGTAGTCAATGGAATGTTAAACTTGCAAACAGCACCTAGTGCATTGAGAAAAATTGCAGCTGATTATTTAGATGAATTATTCGTAGATGCATTATATAATTCATCTATGGTGGAATTAATGCAAAGTTATGGAGAATTTGTCCTAACTGGCTACTATACAGGAGGACGGGCTTCAGCACTTTTTTACGGAGTTGACACAAATAGTATACAATTCGACAGCAAAGAGAAAGATATGGATGTAGCGATAAATGCATCCTATGAATGGAAAAATAAAAAGCCAACAGCTCCAAGCGACACAATTCATTCTGCTTCAGGAAACTTATCCATTGGAACAAAGAGAGAAAACTCAGAAACAATAACCAACAAATTCTCCGCATTATCATATTCCATCAAAACTCTTGGTGGAGCGTATGGTTACAGCATTTCAACTCCCCCCTATGATATTACGAACTATTCTATTGATTTAACCCCTTGGCTGCAATCGTTAAACGATCCCAAAACACATACTATGATTGATCTGCAAGATGGTGGACTATATCCCATATCCGATTTTATTTTGGAAGAGAATTTTAAACAAAGATATAATGATACTCACATGGACTTTCAATATCAAGAGAGTCTTGAAGAACCATATATAGAGATTATAAAGATGTATATTCGCAAAAGCAATTCGGGAGAAAAATTATATGATATTGTTCCTGTGCTCAATACAAGACAAGGAGATAAGCTTATATTCTCGAACCCAGATGCTGCTAGTCAATCCGATGAAGAATTAAAAGCTAACAGCATTCCCGCAACATTTCTTACCAAAAGTAATGCAATAAAAGATGAGAAAAGTAAATACTACCAATTAAAAATTAAAGCAGATCCCAATAAGACTATAAATCCAATTATACAGACTACTCTTTCATTCCAGATAAACAATGTGGATGAGAAAGGTATGTACAAGTTCAAAAATGCCAACACTAATATTTGGTACATATATAATCCAACATCTATGTATTGCTTTGCATACTATGATGATGACTATATTCCTGATGCATATGGAATATTAGATTGGGTAAACGGCATCCCCATTAAGGCAGTTACTATGACAACTCTGTATCAGAGATACAAAATATATGGTTTGTAGTAACAATAAACAGAATTAATGTTCCTAATAAACATAGATTTATTAGGAACATTAATAATAAAACATTATCTTTATTCAGACTTAACAAATAACTATTATGAATACAATCAAAACGCTTCTATTATTATCATTTAGCATCCTATTATTTAACTGTAGTGATGAAGAAGATAAGAAAACTGAAAAAGAGTTTATCTTTAGCGCAAGTGAATTAAAACAAACTGAATGGGAAGGAGAATTCCTTTACCTAACAAATGGAGAAATTGACTCAAAAGGATCGATAAAAATCGTTTTTTATACAGAAAAAAAAGGTGTTTGTGAGTATAAATTTGATTATCATATTGATCCTGAGACAATAAGTTTTGAATATGAAATCAGTGACAAATTTATGTACATTGATGGTCCTCTTCCTATTCATGGAAATTGGATACAACAAAAATACAACGGAAATTCTCTAGAAATTGCTGATAGCAAAGCGGCTTTTACCAATTCTCGCATGATAAAATTAACGAGAGTCAACTAGTAAAACCTTTTTCTACTAACAATTACCATTCCAAGGAAATAGCCTGAAAATAGGAGTCTTACATCTGTCTAATAGCAGATGCATTATTCCTTTTTATTACTATCAAAATCTTCTTATTAATAAAATTCACCAAAGTATCAACCATAAGAAACATGAAACAATCTAATATCTCCGCAACAATAATAATGTCAATAATATCATTTGCATCCTGCACAAATGATATTGAGAATCTCGACATTATTCCGACAAATAATGGACAAAATACAGAAGGCAACATTATACTACAAGAAAGAAATCCAAATCTTCCCTTACCCTTAATAAAGAAGTTCATATTAAACAAGCCACAAACCAGAAATAGCGTTTCAGGCGAAGACAGAACCTTCCTTGGATACAGTTATAAAATAAAAAATGGGGATTATATACAAGGAAGCATAAATAGTTTAGGCTTTCCAATAATAGACATTGACTCTATAAGAAAATATAGACCTTCTTATCTACAAGAGAAACTTATAACTGTAACAGAGACTAATATTTTCACTTATAATAATCTCGACAAATACTTGTATGATTCAAGATTTGGCAAAAAGGTATCATCTGAGTTTACTTTCAATCCTAAAGTTTTCGCAACAGAAAAAAAGGAAGCAATCACAAAGTTATTCGGTAATATAGAAAAAGCTACTTATGGTAAACTCGAAGTTTCTTTTCTAAAAGGGCAATCCACATTAAATCATTTACCAAGTTCAAGACTATGGTATATAAGCCAATTTCAGAATCATATTTTCACAAATATCCTATATAATGCCCCAATGGCATCCATACTTAACGAATTTGGTGAATTCATATTAACAGATTATTTTACAGGAGGAAAGGTTTATGCCTTATTCGCAAGCAAAGCCAAAGAAGGGACAACCGCTCAACAAAAAGAAGATGACATGTATACTTCTATAAACACTTCAGTAATTAACCTCAATAACGCTACTAGTATTAATTTAGGTTTCAACGGTTCCAACTTTGACGCAACAAAAACCTTTAAAAGTACAGATACTTATTTAGATATGAAAACATTTGGAGGGGAAGTAAGTCAAAGCGTAGCAATAAATACAAAAGTTTCTAATATCAATATAGACTTAACACCGTGGAGATATTCTTTAAAAGACATGGCTAACAATACAATGATAGATATAGCAGACAATAGCCTGTATCCTCTATCAGCCTTTGTACTCGAGCAAAATTTCAAACAACGCCTTGATGACACCTTCAACGAGATACTACCTGCGAACAAAGAGCTAGTACCTCCACGCATTGAAATCGTGAGAGTTCTCGCCCGTACAACACCTTCCAATGAAGCTCTTTATGATGTAGCAGCCGTTTTAGTTACAAGGCAAACAGATAGAATAATATTGAGTGACGCTATGGCGTCATCCGCTACAGATGAAGAATTAAGAAAAAATGAGAACAATGAAGTTTTCATGCAGAAAGTAGAAAAAATAGCAACTGAAAAATCTAAGTTTTTTAGTTCTGACATAGAAATATCATATAATAAAGAGACTAAACTGAATCCTACTTTAAAATCACCATTATGCATAGAACTAACAGGATTTAATGAAAGAAACTTTTATAGATTTTATTATGAAAAGACTAATATTGAATATATTTACGATCCTGCTACTCATCTTTGCTTATCATATTACATAAATAAAGGGGACGATAGAATCTTAGATATCTATGGCATTAGAAACTGGATAGAATCACTACCTGAAAAGAAAATATCAATAACAACATTAGCAAATTCATATAAAATCATTGGATTATAGACATTGAGGATAATCGCTAAAACACGAAATCAAGTAGACATCAACTCATATAAAGACAATAATTCATTTGTCCTGTTAGAGTTGAAAACAGATGCTTATGTATGTAAGAATCATGTTAATATATAAACTATTTTTGTAAATTGAAAACTTAATTAGATATGAAATATAATATAAAACAGTCCTCTTTATTGATGCTCTTCGCTTTGTTTTTAGTAGCTTTTTGCTTTATAGCTTGTGATGATCAGGACAATGAAGAGCAGGAACAGGTGGGGCAACTCACTCCCGAAGCTCTCTATCAAACTTCATGGCGTGGCACCGGACATTGTGCCGCATGGAGTTTGAAAGATAGAGGTATCGGTATACAATTCGTAGATACCCAAAAAGGAAAAGTGGTTTGGGAAGATTATGATGAATTTGATATTACCTACATGATAGAAGGGAGCTATATTACATTTAATGATATTGCGTTTCAACTTGCCGGGGCTCCTTGGGTAATTAAAAGTTATACCAAAAATCACATAACTCTTATACAAAATGAAGCTAGTCCTGATAAAGATAAAATAGCTACAATAGAGTTGGATAGGGTAGACTAATTCTTTAAAAGATATAGTTTGAGGTTATAAATTCCTCTTTCAAGTTGTATTGATAATGGAATGCATTTAACAATTAGTAAAGTGCTATATTATAACTAGAAGAAAGAGTGTATCAAAGGCCAGATAGAAGTATCATTCTATCATTCAGAGCGTAGTGAAGAATCTTTTCTTTGATATAAATAAAGAGTAGATCCTTCGGCAAGCTTAGGATGACAGAGCAAAATGATAGCAGTCTTCAATAAATTATTAAGTAGAGTCTGCTGAATTACAAATACCTGCTGCTTGTTAAAATCAAATTTTAGCGAGCGCAGGTATTGAAATTCAAAGATTAATTGATTAGAGTCTCAATTTAACAAGAAATTGAGCATTTCAAACAAGGTATGCAGAAGTTCTTAAGGGGACCTAAAGGCTAGGCCATCTATTTAGATTAAAAATAAACAAGGACATAAAAAGTAAATAAATGAAAAATAGTTATGTCTATAATATTTTTATCATACTTTTGTACAAACTACAATACACAACATTATGGCAAATAGACTGACCATGGATATAATAACAAAAATAATTTCGGAGAAGAAACTTTTTTGGATAAGTTTCGCTATAATCGGTTATTTTTGTTTATTATATCTAAATGCCTATTTCGCAAAATCTGACTTAGTTTTCATAGGGTGGATTCAAGAACTACTAACGATACCATTTATACTTTTTCAGTTTATACTTTTGATCATATCGATTTTGTACTGTATTAAAGATACATTTCGAGTAAATAGATATTCGTTTGGGAGTTTCTTCATTTTATTGACTAATAATCTATTTGTTATCTGTAGTCTAATCTTCAGATAAATATAGTTCAAAAGCGAAGTGTTTCTTGAAAACTACAGCCCCTTTCACCGCTTATCGTGAAATCTATATCCAATCCCCAACATTAAATTGTTAGGGTCTTTAAACTTACTCAACTGATACCCCACGTGCAAAAACAAATGGCGGGTAACATAAGTTTTGAGAGCCAATATTTGATAGAAACCTTCCGTATCATCGCCACTATATATCATATTTCGTCCGATACCGACATTAATGGAGAAAATAGGCATCACCAGTTCTGCCCGAAGAGACAACCCCACCGCAAATTGTTCGCGGAATGGAGGACGGTGAAACTTTATATCATCCCCATAAGTTCCTACTAGCTTATAGTCCTTAATATTAGCACTCTCGTCAAATTGCGCATCCACAGAAAGTCCTGCCCGGAAATAGTTATTGAAATTATACATCGGGGCAAAATTGAGACCTACAATACCGAACGAACCGGGAACCAAAGTGGGGATACCTTCTTTAACGAATCCTCTTTTGCGAGTGGCACCGTATACCAACAAGTCATAGCTGACGTGTGGCTTTATGTAAAGACGTTTGGGAGCAATTGCTCCGGACGCCTTATCTTCGGCATTAAAGGTACGTACAATGCCGACTCTCCCTCCGATAGTATTGAGACCTCCATTGGGATAACGCGTATTTCCATTGGAGAAATGAGTGAAGTCTACCCCTGCTGCTAGTTTCCACTGTGGATAAAACTGCCAGTTCAAGACAAAGCCCAAATTGATATACGCATTGATTTTAGAACCGATAGCGTCATTGTACCAATTGCTATGTTCATCATATTGTTTCCAACCGAAAGAAGCACCGAAATTCCACTCATAATCCAACGACAAACAGGATGAAAGTCGTACAATAGGCGCCCCTTGAAAAGCATATACCGCCACTGGATTTCCCAGTTCAGCGGAATTATAAAATGTATTATGCGAAACACCGATGCCCTGATAGGCATGAGGATACAACCTCCCCAAATAGGAATCTTTGCTGAACTGGAAAGCATACTTCAAGTGCAGGGAAAGTGACCGATCAATTTTCTGCCGTTGTGCATTATCGCCTTCAAGGAAACTGTTTGTCGGAGCTACATAGCCCGGACGAACGTCAAAACCGATCTGATGGATGAGGGCATGGTTGGTGCTGTCATTCGCTTGTCGGACAGATTTCACTACTGTCTGAGCGTCCAATTTGTTGCCGACTGCTGAAAGCAGCAGCAAGCAGATTATATACAGAGACCGTCTGGTATTCATATTTCTACTCATTTGATATTCTCGCGTGCTATGTAACATTTTCCGGGCATTTTACTTTGCAACGTACCGGTTATAGTGCGCTGTCTCCCATTCTTAGGGTGAACAGCATAAAGGGTGTACTCCGTTTCGAACCACTCACATTCTAACAGCACGATGATACGTTGGGTAGTTTTAGGCGGGATAGAAATCTCCTTCTTCTCCGTATCAGGGAAAGGCAAAGGCAGCGCTTGCTGCTCAGACGTATATTGCGCCTGTACACCGTTCATTCCCAACCATTCGTTTTCCATGCTTGGTATCTCTACTGTCGGATTATCTCCTCCCAATAGTCGGAAAGCCTCAGGGTCATCGCTTTTGAACACCACTTCATGGTGGGCGTCCTTGTAAGGGAATAACAGGCATGGGGAGGGAGTACCTAAATTATTAGATTGTATAAAACTCATAGTTTCTTCCAGTCTCCATTCATGAGAATACCCATTTAAAGAATAAGTGATATGATCGAACACATATCTGTCCGACGGAGTAATTTGAACATATATTTCTTGTGATTCATACTCATTGCTCACTACAAGCATGAATCTAAAGTAGTCGTTACGGACGTTTTCGCCCACCGTTATCTTTAGCTCTTTGGGGTTACTGCGTTGAATGATGAAATCGGTCAGCTTTTCATTGCACACAATCTTACCTAATCCTTTCAGGTAGACATCCTGGTTTCTCATTATCAGATTGTCGTCGGCATCATAAACTTCATATTGATGGGTAAAGTCACTATCGTAAGTATACATCCAAACCAAATCCCAATTGGAGGATGCAAAACGAATAGTTACCTCATCACCATTCCCGTCCAAAGTAAATTCGGTATCGGAAGTCCGGAAGTCGTCGACGAATACATCATCGTTACAACTATAAAGTCCTAATAGAATAAGAATATATGCTGTTAAGTTTACGATTGTTTTCATGTCGGTCGTTATCTAGTTATTTTGTTGACGACAAAAGTAATACATATTTTTAGAAGAGAGTTATTATCACCCCTGTTTAGTTGCCACATAAAGGAAAATAAACTATTTTTGTTCTCAACATTAAAGAGGGAGCAATTATGGATGCAGCAATAAAGAAAATACCTTATGGGATGACGGACTTCGAGAGAATAATTCTTGAAAACTATTACTATGTAGACAAAACACAATATATCGCCAAAGTAGAAAAAGTGACCTCCTTCTTCTTCTTTGTCCGTCCTCGACGTTTCGGAAAAAGCCTTTTCCTAAACATGCTCGGTTTATACTACGACATCAACCAAAAAGATAAATTCGAGAAAATCTTTGGTAATCTTTATATAGGCAAGCATCCTACGCCTGATCGCAACAAATATCTGGTGCTTACACTCAATTTCAGTAGTGTAGCCGCCAATATGGATCGTTTGGAAGAAACATTCAACACCTATTGCAAAATCGTAATGGATGGATTTGCAGAACGAAACGCTCATCTGTTAGGGAAAGAAGCCGTTGAAAAGCTACATGAATTAAAAACAGGAGATGCCTTATTGGGATCACTGTGCCAAAGCGCCCAAAACAAGGGACAAAAGATATATCTTATCCTTGATGAGTACGATAACTTTGCCAACAATATTCTGGTAGATTATGGTAATAAACGTTATCGCAGCATCACTCATGGCAGCGGATTCTTCCGTAGTTTCCTTAAAGTGGTAAAAGACTATTCAAGTTCAGTGATCGAGCGCATCTTCCTTACAGGCGTAAGCCCCGTAACAATGGACGATCTCACTAGCGGATTCAACATTGCGGATAATTATAGCAGTTCACCTATCTTTAATAATATGATGGGATTTAATGAACAAGAAGTACGCACTCTGATCGATTATTACAAAAGTTACCGGGAACTACCGCACACTACAGATGAATTAATAACCATCATGAAACCATGGTACGACAATTACTGTTTCGCCATGAAAGCGCTAAAGGAACCGTCTATGTACAATTCAGATATGGTGCTCTATTTCATGAATCATTATATGCTGAATGAAGACATCCCTGACAATATGCTCGATGCTAATATTCGCACCGACTACAACAAGCTGCGCCACCTCATCCACGTAGACAAAACTTTCGGTGAAAATGCAAGCGTTGTACAAGAGATTGTTGAAAAAGGTTCTACTACCGGAATCATTGCAAACAGTTTCCCAGCCGAAGACATTATCAAACCGGAAAACTTTAAAAGCCTACTCTACTATTACGGCATGCTAACCATCAGCGGAATGGAAATGGGTGAGCCCATACTGAGCGTCCCCAACTGGGCAGTGCGCGAACAACTTTACGGTTACATGGCAGACATCTACAAAGATTCCGCCGACCTATATCTGGAGACAGATAAGCTGGTGGACCGAATGAAACGAATGGCATACAAAGGAGAATGGGAAAATTGCTTCACATATATTGCCGACCGCTTGAATGCCCAAAGCAGTGTTCGCGACTTCATAGAAGGTGAAGCTTATGTAAAAACCTTTATTTTGGCTTACCTCGGATTGACACATTATTATATTGCCCGTCCCGAATATGAAAGCAACAAAGGATATGCGGATATCTTTCTGCAACCTCGTCTACTGCAACTTCCCGACATGGTATACAGCTACTGTATCGAAGTGAAATATGCAAAACGGGATGCTTCTGACACCGAGATAGAAAAATTGCTGTCCAATGCCAAAATACAACTGAAACAGTATGCAGCAAGCGAATGGATTCATCAAGACAAAGGGACTACAGAATTAAAGAGTATCGCATTAGTATTCCAAGGCTGGAAACTGGTGAGAGTGGAAGAAGTATAAACAGCTAATCAAACAATTCTTTCAGTACATCCAGCGACTTTAATGCAGGAAAATCCGGCAGATGCAAACGATAATAATCATTCATAATCGTCAGGCAGCGAGTGCGTTCCGCACGGCTCATGCCAAATAAGTGCATCGTCTCATAATTCATGCGCATCAACTGGCGAAGACGTCCAGCCTCTTCGGGATTAATATAAGAAGAATGCAACTGCGGACGAGTGGAAGTGAAACAAGCATTCAGCAAGTCAAAGTAATCACCGGTGTGATAATCTTCCAGATTCGGATACAACCCCAAAAAACGGGAAAGACGCATCAGAAAAACCAGATGGAAATTGGCAAACCCTTCGCGACATTCGTCCAGCCAAATGACAGAATGCTGCAAATAAGCGAACAACGGACGATTCTCAGCCTCTTCACGGATAGCACGATACAGAAACTCTGCCAGAAAAAGTGCCATTGAAGACTTGTACGGGTCATAAGGAATGGAGGTAAAAGGATAAAAAGACTTCGCCTCTTTTACCCGATAGAGAGTGGCATTCGGACGATAATCCGCCTCAAACTCAATGAAAGACAAAGGCTGGAAGAGTACTGACTTGACTGCCGCCTTCCGCGAACGGGGTACGGGAACGAGAAAAGAAGTCCGCCCGGATAACTCCGTGTACATATCTACAATGATAGAAGTATCATTATATTTAAGCGTATGTAGAACTATTCCTTTCGTCTTTTGCAGCATAATGCACTCCTCTTTTTATCATTCCGGAACAAAACTACAAAAAAATGTTTGGCAATCGGGAGCTTTTTAGAGGCGTTAACAACAAAAAAGATTGCTATTTTTGTTATACTCCCTGAAGAACAAGTAAATATAGACAAGAGTATGAAAAGAAAAAGTAATAAAAACAGCTTTACCGGATGCGCAAAAGCATACATCCGGAATCTACAAGAAGAGGGTCGTTACTCGACGGCACATGTATACAAAAATGCAATTCTGATTTATACATGAAGCAGAAGGTGCAAATAATACACCTGGCTATATCTATAAACACTTTACTTTTCTCATAATTCACAACTATACTCCTTAACCTTTATATATAATAAGGTGTAAATATAGCACATTATTCATAGTCTTATAGACGAAGATATTTTTTTCGAAAAATCGCAATCTCATATTTTATTGAAAATCAAGCACTATAGAGTCACCATACAGAAAAAAAGAGAAAAAACTACATATTTTTTTCATGAATTGTTTGTCAGTTTCAAAAAAGTTCCTACCTTTGCATCCGCAATCGAGAAACAAACACTGATTCGAGAGAGCAAAAAGCAGAAATGCAACAACAGGATGGCCCGTTCGTCTATCGGTTAGGACGCAAGATTTTCATTCTTGAAAGGGG
>OGWT01001520.1_pt1 | contig 17523 bp, 14 predicted proteins | sample 1576101 | NCBI WGS metagenome assembly OGWT01 (sample SAMEA3541481, study PRJEB24748) | human gut metagenome | biome: human gut; feature: human-associated habitat; material: faeces | place: China | collected 2012 | reverse complement strand
CAGGGCTATGAGCTGGATGCCATTGCGGCTTCTACCATCGGCGGCGTTTCCACCACCGGCGGTGTCGGCACCGTGCCCGGCATCCTGGTCGGCGTTCTGGTCTTTGAGCTGATGAAGGTCGCTCTGCAGTTTATGAACGTCAACTCCTCTTACACCTATATCGTCCAGGGCCTTGTCATTATCGTGGCTGTGGCCATCGATATCCGTAAGTACCTGGCAAAGAAGTAAGCCCTCTCTTCTGTGGGCCGTCTGCCTTTTGGGCGGACGGCCCCTTTTTTTGTTCATGTTTGTGTGCTATCATAAAAGCAACAACCATCAGGAGGTGCAGTATGGCACAAAAAGACCTCACCCCTGCCGAGCGCGAGGCAGAGCTTGCCCGGCGCGAAGCCGTTCTGGCTGCCCGCGAAGCACAGCTGGCACAAGAGCAGGCCGAGCTTGCCGGTCAGCGGGCCGACTTTGAACAAGGCAAAAAGTCCCTGCTTGACAACGGCGACAAGAACTTTGTCAATCCCAAGGAAAAGCTCTACGATCATTTTCCCCTCACCGTCCATCAGATGGACATCATCATCGGGGTGCTGTTTGCGCTCATCGCCCTGTTTCTGATCCTGGGCGTGACCCACACCAGCTTCTTTGGCCTGTTCGGCGGCTGAATCTGTTCGGCTCCCCCGGAAACGGAGGAGCCTTTTTTGATGCCCTGCCCAACGCTTCTTCGCTGCATCCTTTTACAAAAGTGATTGCATTTCATCCGCAATATGACTATACTTTATAGCAAACCAACTTTTTAATGCAACAGCAACAACGTTGGTTTGCATATCGCAGATATGCTGCTACTGTTGCGCTAATTTCCAGCCTTGCGATAATAAGAAGCTGCCGGGTTTGCGGCAGCGGAAAAAGGGGTGTATAAAAGTATGAAACGCAAATGGATCGCGGCACTGCTGGCCGGTTGTATGTTGGCCGCACTGTTGCTCACCGGCTGCTCTGCCGCCGAGAGGGTCAAGCGTCTGCGCTTTGGCGTTGCCGGCGAGGGTGGTGTTTACCACAATTTTGGTAAGCAGTTTGCCGCGCTGGAAAACGAGACTTCCAACGGCACCATCGAGCTCCGGACCACCGCCGGTTCGGCCGCCAACCTGCGCCTGCTCACCGGCGAATACCTGCAGCTGGCCATTGCGCAGGCCGACCTCGCACAGGACGCCTACAACCAGACCGGCATTTTTGCAGAGGAGGAGGACATCCGCGGCTTCGGCGCGGTAGCAGCCCTGTACACCGAGGCCTGTCAGGTCATCGTGCGGGCCGACTCGGACATCCAGTCCATCGAGGACCTGCAGGGCAAAACCGTGAGCATCGGCGCGGAGGAATCCGGCTCCGAGCAGAATGCTCTTCAGATCCTGTCTGCCTACGGCCTGAACGACCGCCTGGTGGACACCATCAACCTGAACTATACCGACGCTGCCGACCAGCTCAAGGCCGGTAAGATCGACGCCATCGTCATCACAGTCGGCACCCCCAGCCCGGTGGTCACCGAGCTGGCAGGCGAATGCGGCATCCGCCTGCTGAATGTGGACGGCACCGCGGCGCAGCGCCTGCTGAGCAGCTACAACGCCTACCGTGAGGTCACCATCCCGGCCGGCACTTATCCCGGCCAGGACGCCGACGTGCAGACCGTGGGCGTCAAAGCCGTTCTGCTGGCCAGCGATTCTCTGCCCGCAAAGCAGGTGCAGCAGCTCACCGAACTGCTGTTCTCCAGCCGGGAAGCGCTGGAAGAGCAGCTTGGCCTTGCACTGGACCCGGAGACCGACGCAGTAGAGGGCGTTGGCATCCCCTTCCACGCAGGCGCAGCGGCCTGGTATAAGCAGGCCGGAATTACGGTGGACTGAGTCTGCCGGGAAATCGAGGGAAAGCAATGAAGATCGAATTGGATATGTATCAGACCCTGGCCCTTGCGGTGCTGGTGCTGATGCTGGGCAAGTTTCTGCGGGAACGGGTGCGCCTGCTGGATAAATTCTGCATCCCCGCGCCGGTCATCGGCGGCGTGCTGTTTGCCGTTTTCACCTGCATCTGCTATGTGACCGGCGTGGCAGAGTTTGCCTTTGACGACACCCTCAAAGAGGTGTGCATGGTCATGTTCTTCACCTCGGTGGGCTTTCAGGCCAACCTCAAGGTGTTGAAAAGCGGCGGCAAGGCCATGATCGTGTTCCTGGGCGTCGTCATCGTGCTGATCGTCAGCCAGAACTTCCTGGCCGTTGGGCTGGCCAACCTGCTGGATGTGGACCCGCTGGTGGGCCTTTGCACCGGCTCCATCCCCATGGTGGGCGGCCACGGCACCGCCGGTGCCTTTGGCCCGGTGCTGGAGGACTTTGGCATCAAGGGTGCCACCACCCTGTGCACCGCCGCCGCCACCTACGGCCTGATCGCCGGCAGCATGATGGGCGGCCCGCTCGGCAAGATGCTCATTGAGCGCCACCACCTGCTGGACACCATCGTGCCCGAGGACGACAGCCTGCTGGTGGAAGAAGAGATCAAGCACGAGCGTCACAGCAGCATGTATCCCGCCGCCAGCTTCCAGCTGATCATCGCCATGGGCATCGGCACGGTGCTGAGCAAGCTGCTCAGCCTGACCGGCATGACCTTCCCCATCTACATCGGTGCCATGATCGCCGCTGCCTGCATCCGCAATCTGGGCGAATACGGCGGCAAGTTCACGGTATATATGGGCGAGATCAACGACATCGGCGGCATCTGCCTGTCGCTCTTCCTTGGCATGGCCATGATCACCCTGAAGATCTGGCAGCTGGCCGAGCTGGCTCTGCCGCTGGTGGTGCTGCTGGCCGGTCAGACCCTGTTCATGATCCTGTATTCTTTTGCGATTGTGTACAACGTCATGGGCCGCGACTACGACGCGGCCGTCATCGTTTCCGGCACCTGCGGCTTCGGTATGGGTGCCACCCCCAACGCCATGGCCAACATGCAGGCCGTGTGCGACAGGTATTCCCCTTCCGTCAAGGCCTATCTGCTCATCCCGCTGGTGGGCAGTCTGTTCGCGGATTTCATCAACAGCCTTGTCATTACGGTATTCATCAACTTTATCTGATCCTGTCTTGAACTTTCGGTGTGCCCCGCACACCGGGAAAGGAGCATCGTCATGTCGCTGAAACACCACCTGAAGATGTGGTTCCAACAAAAGATCTGGAGCAAGCCGGACAAGTCTCATTCGGAGGAAACGGTGGCTCTGCCGGAGGTCCATACCGGCAAGGTACACCACCCCGCAGAAGACACCTCTCATGCCACCGGGGAGCATCCTCACGCCGAGGACCCCATCCATTACGACAACGTGGCCATTCCCGAGGTGCACATCCGCCCCCGTCGGCACCAATAAGCTCCACAGACAAAAAAGCTGCTGCCCTCCCTTTGCGGGAAGGCAGCAGCTTTTTGCTTTGTGTTTGTATGGAACCTTACAGGCAGATGTACTTCAGGATGAACAGCACGGTCAGCACATACATCAGCGGGCTGATCTTCTTCTCCTTGGCCTTGCCGGTGATCACATTGATGATGGTCCAGGAGATGATGCCGATGGCGATACCCTCGGAGATGCTGTAAGCGGTGGGCATAGCCAGAATGGTCAGGAAGGCGGGGATGCCCTCGCTGGGATCATTGAAGTCGATCTTGATGGCAGAACCCATCATGTAGAAGCCCACGATGATCAGAGCCGGAGCGGTAGCAAAGCTGGGGATGGTGAGGAACAGCGGGCTGAAGATGGTAGCCAGCAGGAACAGCACGCCGGTGGTCATAGCGGTCAGACCGGTGCGGCCGCCCTCGGTAACGCCGGAGGCGCTCTCCACGAAGGTGGTGGTGGTGGAAGTACCCAGCACAGCGCCCACGCAGGTACCGATGGAGTCTGCCATCAGTGCGCCCTTGATGTTGGGCAGACGGCCGTCCTCGTCCAGCATATCAGCCTTGGAGGCCACGCCAATCAGGGTGCCCAGCGTGTCGAACAGGTCCACAAAGAGGAAGGAGAACATCACGGCGAAGAAGTTCAGCAGGCCGACACCGGAGAAGTCGGTCTTGAACACCTGACCAAAGGTCTCGCCCAATGCGGAGAAGTCAAAGCTGACAAAGGCGGTGGGGATGACGGAGTACATACCGGCATCCACATCGGGGACGTAGATACCGGTCAGCTCGCACACGATGCCCAGCAGCCAAGTGATCAGGATGCCGTACAGGATGCCGCCCTTGACCTTTTTGACCAGCAGAATGGCGGTGATGACCACGCCCAGCAGAGCAAGGATAGCGCCCACGCCCACGCTGTGGAAGGTTGCGCCCTTGAAGTGCTGGTAGGTGACCAGCGTGGAATCACTGTTGACGATCAGCTTGGCGTTCTGCAGGCCGACAAAGGCCACGAACAGGCCAATGCCCACGCTGACGGCGCTCTTCAGGGTCATGGGAATGGCGTTGAAGATGCCCTCGCGCACATTGGTCAGGGACAGTGCAATGAAGATGACGCCCTCAACAAAGACGGCCATCAGAGCCAGCTGCCAGCTGTAACCCATGGTCAGCACGACCGTGTAGGCAAAGTAGGCGTTCAGGCCCATGCCGGGAGCCAGTGCAAAGGGGTAGTTGGCCAGCACAGCCATCAGTGCGGTGGCAATGAAGGATGCCAGCGCGGTGGCAATCAGCACAGCCTTGGAATCCATGCCTGCTGCGGACAGGATGTTGGGGTTGACGGCAAGGATGTAAGCCATGGTCATGAAGGTAGTGATACCAGCCATGATCTCGGTCTTTACATCGGTGTGGTTTTCTTTCAGGTGAAAGAACTTTTCTAACATGAGAAACCTCCTGCTTCCAATAAAACACTCCGCCGGTTGCGGACGGCGGAGAAAGAACAGCTCCCATTCTATCAGCTGAAAACGTTTTTGTCCACACCAGAAACACACAAATTTCGCAATTTGTTCAAATTTTCTTAAATAAGTATGACTTATCTCACAAAAAATCTGGCATATTTTAGTAATTTGGACGGAATGCAGGCGATATGTGCAGAAAAAATGTGTGAGGGAAAAAAGTAGTTCCGAAACACCCTGCGGGTGTTTCGGAACTACAAATAAAATATTTTTTACAAATTACCGGCGCTTACAGCGTCTCTACCCGGTCGAACAGATCCTTTGCGGCTTCCACGGCGTCCTTGCTACCAAAGGCCACCCGCACGCCGCCGGACAGCACATCAGACAGGGCGGCGGCCTGTGCTTTGAGCAGGGCAGCGTCCACGCTGCACAGCGCCTTGCGGTCGGCGGCGCGCATCTCGTCCGTGATGCCGCAGAAGTACCGGTGATCCAGCTCCCGGGCGGCGGCACGCGCCTTGCGGGGCGTGTCCAGCTTGGCAGCAGTGCCCACGATGAATTCGTCCAGATCCCGGGCGGTGTAGTCCCGGGCGGCAAGGGCGGCGGGAGCGTCTGCAAAGGTGTCGTAGCTTTCCCGCAGGTGGGGATCCCGGTAGGTGTACAAAAACTCGATGCCGTCGGCACAGAGCATTCCGGTGCCGTAGGCACCGCCCACCTCCCGGATGGTGTGCCACAGGTATTCGTAGCTCATCACCCGTGCCAGCACCCGGCGGCGGCTGTCCCGGGGCATGGGCCATGCCAGCACATCGTAGTTCACGCCGCCGTCAATGATAAAGGCTTCGTTCACCGGGGGCGTCAGGGGCTGGGTGTAGGGCTGCGCCGGGGTGCGCCGGGCGGCGGCAAAGCGGCTTTCCGGCAGCAGGGTGCGCAGCTTTTCCAGTGCAGCTTCGGTGCCGTGCAGGCTGACGGTCAGGGCGGCAGTTTGCAGCACCCGGCTGCGCACAGCATCCAGCTTTGCGCCCAGTGCCGCCCAGTCGGCCTTTTCCAGCAGACTGCACAGGAAGTGGTAGTAACTCACGCCGGTGCAGGCTTCGTCCGCAGCGCCTTCTACATAATAATGGGCGCGGGCGCGGGTGGAGGCAAACTCATTGCCCTGCTGGATAAACAGCTGCTCCATGCGCAATTTCAGCTGGCTGACCACCCGGGCATAGGCGGCTTCGGCGGCAGCGCCGGTAAGGACGGTATCGTACAGCCACTCGCCGCCGATCTCCACCGCCTTTTCCAAGCTGCGTTCCAGCAGGCTCAGGCAGAGGGTGAGTTTTGCGTGGCAGGGGCTGCCCTCCTGCCGCCCGGTCCAGAGATCCAGCTGGGCGCGGCTGTCGCCCAGCCATGTGCTGCGCAGGGTATTCAGCTGCTGGGCGGTATGGGCGGGGGTGTCCAGTTCGTCCAGCACATCGGTGAGCAGGTTCAGGTATTGCAGCTCCTCCGGGGTGACAGTGCCAAGATCATAGTAGAAATTCAGGTACAGGCTGCCGGCAGAGGGGTGGCGCAGCAGGGTGGCACCGGCCAGCTGCTCGGCGCTGCCCTGCGGGGTGGCATCGCCCGCGCCAAGGTCGGCGGCGGTGAGGGGATGCTCCAGTACCAGCTTGCCGTCGGTGCGCACCGGGGCAGCGGCATCCTCAGTCTTGGGTGCGGTGGGGATCTGCACCACCTGCACCGGGGCGGGGGCAAACAGCTCCCGCAGCAGGGTGTCGAACCAGCCCTCTTCCAGCTTGCTGCGCAGGGCGGCAAAGAGCTTATCGGTGTGCAGCAGCAGGGCGGCATCGCCGGTATGCAGCCAGCCGGTAGCGGCGTTGATGGCGTCCAGCACGCCGTCCGGCAGGCTGCCCGGGCGCTCCAGCGAGGCAAACTCGGCTTCGTTCAAAGCGGCCAGCAGCAGGTCGTGAGGAATGCCGGTCTTTAGCAGCTCGTCCACAGCCTTGCGTACAGCGGGGGCAAATTTGCGGGCAGAATCCACCGTAGCGCCGCGCAGCAGCAGCTCCAAGGTGGGCTGCAGGGTGCTGTCGTCAAAGCCGATGTCGATATCTGCGCCCAGCTGCTCGGCCAGCAGCGCGGCCTTGAGGGGAGAGCTGTTGGTGCTCAGCAGCGCACCCAGCAAAATCTCCACACCCAGCTGCCGCTCCCGGTCGGCAAATGCGCCGGTGTACCATGCCAGTGCGCACTGCACCTCGTCCGGCTTGGGTTGGTCGGTGTAGTAGGGCAGCTCCACGAATGCGCCGGGCTGCTCGTCCTGCATGGTCAGGCGGGGACGGGCAGCGGCCTTGGGCATCTTGGACAGGTAGTTCTTATCCAGCCGTGCCAGCTTATCGGCCATGTCCATCTTGCCGTACAGGGTGATGCAGCAGTTGTCGGCGCTGTAATGGCGGCGGTACACCCGTTGGTATTTCTCATAGGTCAGGGCGGGGATGGACGCCGGGTCGCCGCCAGACACAAAGCCGTAGGCGGTATCCGGGAACATAGCTCTTTGCAGGGCGTTTTGCAGCTGAGCATCCGGGGAGGCCAGTGCACCCTGCATCTCATTGTAGACCACACCGCTGACCGTGCCGTCTGCATCCCGGTGCCAGCCCTCCTGCTCGAACACGGCAGAATCCACCATGGCCAGCGGGCAGAACACCGCGTTCAGGTAAACGTCCATCAGGTTGCAGAAATCAGTCTCGTTGGGGGTGGCAAAGGGGTAGACCGTCTTGTCCGGGAAGGTCATTGCATTGAGGAAGGAAGCCATGCTGCTTTTGAGCAGCTGCACAAAGGGGGAGCTGACCGGGTATTTTTCGCTGCCGGCCAGCACAGAGTGCTCCAGAATGTGGAACACGCCGGTGTCATCGGAAGGGAAGGTGCCGAAGCCGATGCCAAAGGCCTTGTTGACGTCCTCGTTCTCCACCAGCAGCACGGCTGCGCCGCTGACGTCATGGGTGAGCAGGGTCAAAGTACCGTGCTGCTCGGGGCAGGGCTCGGTGCGCAGGACGGTATAACCGGGATAGTGTGCCATTTTTATTCTCCTTTACGGGATGTTTTTCACAGAGGATGCGCCTGCGGCTCAGCCGCCGAACAGGCCGAAAAAGCTGGTGTGGGTCACGCCCAGCACAAGGAAAAGAGCAATCAGAGCGAACAGCACGCCGATGATGATGTCCATCTGGTGCACCGTGAGCGGGAATTTATCGTAAAGCTTTTCCTTGGGGTTTACAAAGTCCTTGTTGCCGTTGTCCAGCAGGCGCTTTTTGCCCTGCTCAAAATCGGCCTTCTGCGCCTGCAATTCAGCCTGCTGGCGGGCAAGTTCTGCCTCACGGGCGGCCAGTGCGGCCTCGCGGCGTTCAAGTTCGGTCTGGGTATCCGGGGTGGGCTGTGCCATGGAAAGTCCCTCCTGTAAGCATAAGATGTTTTCCTTATGATACCACAAAAATGTGGACAAAAAAAGCACCCGCAGTACAAAGACTGCGGGTGCAAAGGGGGATGATGAGGAGATTACTTCTTAGCCAGATACTTGCGGATATCAATGGCGACAGCCACGATAATGACAAGACCCTGAACGATGTAGGTGTAGGAGGAGTTGACGTTCATGAACTGCAGAGCGACCTTCATCAGCTCAAAGACCAGAACGCCGACCAGAACGCCGGGCACGGTGCCGACGCCGCCGGTGGTGGAAACACCACCGATGGTGCAGGCTGCGATGGCGTCCAGCTCATAGCCCTGTGCGGTGTTGACGGATGCGCCGCCGGACTTTGCAGCCAGCAGGCAGCCTGCCAGACCGAACATGCAGGAAGCCAGAATGTAGATGCGGATCTTGGTGGCGTAAACGTTGACACCGGCCACCTCAGCAGCAGCCTCGTTGCCGCCGATGGCGTACATGTACTTGCCGTGACGGGTCTTGTTGTACAGGAACCAGAAGCAGACAGCCACGATCAGGGCGATCCAGATCAGCACAGGAACAGCAAGGAGGGTGTCCTTTGCCAGTGCGGTGAAGTTGGAGTTCAGGGAGCCGATGGGGGTACCGCCGGTGTACACCAGACAGATACCGTAGACCACCTGCTGCATACCCAAGGTAGCAATAAAGGGCTGCACTTTCAGGTAGCTGACCACCAGACCGTTGCACAGACCCACGATGGCGCAGATGGCAATGACCAGAACGAACACCACGGGGGTGGGCAGGGTGGGCATATTGGGGTAGAACTTGCCGGAAGCGCCTTCGGTCTGCGCAAAAATGCAGGCAAGGCAGGCGGCAAAACCGGCCAGACGGCCAGCGGACAGGTCGTTACCGGTGGTGATCAGGCAGCCGGAAATGCCCAGCGCGATGATGTAGCGGATGGACACGTTCTTGAACAGGTTGATCATGTTGGTGCCGGAGAAGAAGTTGGGGTGAATGATGCCAACGATCAGGGTGACGGCCAGCATCATCATGATAATGGCATTGTTGCTGAGCCACTTGCCCACAGCCTTGCCATTCAATTTTTTGGTAGCTTCCACGATAGACAGCCTCCTTAATTACTGATTTGCCGCAGCTGCGTCAGGTGCGGTCTCGAACTGGGTAGCCAGCGCCATGATGTTCTCCTGCGTGGCATCCTTACCGTTGATAAAGCCGGTGATACGGCCATCGCACATGACCATGACACGGTTGGACATACCAATGATCTCGCTCATTTCAGAGGAGATCATGATAATGCTCTTGCCCTGCTTGGCCAGATCGGCGATGATGCAGTAAATTTCATACTTTGCACCAACGTCGATGCCGCGGGTAGGCTCGTCCAGAATGAGCACATCGGGGTTGTTGGCCAGCCAGCGGGCGATCAGCACCTTCTGCTGGTTGCCGCCGGAAAGGCTCTTGATCTGGGTCTTGGGGCTGGGTACCTTGATGGCCATCTTTTCCTTGTTGGTAGCCACCAGATCGAGGATCTTTTTGTTGTCCAGCATAATGGGGCCCTTGCGCAGGGCGTCCAGAGAAGCGATGGAGATGTTATCGGCAACGCTCAGCACGCCCAGAATGCCGGTGGCACGGCGGTCCTCGGTCAGCAGAGCAACGCTCTTCTGAATGGCGTCGCGGGGCTGCTTGATGTTGACCTCTTCACCCTTGATCCACACCTTACCGGAGGTATGGGCACGCAGGCCGAAGATGCCTTCCATCAGCTCGGTACGCTGAGCGCCCACCAGACCGGCAACGCCCAGGATCTCGCCCTTTTTCAGCTCAAAGCTGCAATGGCGGAAGGAGCGGGGATGGATGGAGGTAAAGTCCTCCACCTTCATCATGACCTCGTCCGAGGGCACGTTCTCCAGCGGGGGGAAGAGGTTAGACAGCTCACGGCCGACCATCTTTGCAATGATCTCTTCCTTGGTCATGTTGGCAACGTCCCACTTGCCGATGTACTGGCCATCGCGCATGATGGTAACTTCGTCTGCGATGACCTTGATCTCGTCCATCTTGTGGCTGATGTAGACCAGAGCAACGCCCTGCTCCTTCAGCTCCCGCATGATGCGGAACAGGCTCTCGACCTCGTTTGCGGTCAGAGAGGAGGTGGGCTCGTCCAGGATCAGCACCTTGCAGTTGGCGGAAACAGCTTTAGCAATTTCCACCATCTGCATCTGGGCGATGCTCAGGGAACCCAGCTTTGCATGGGGATCGATGTCCAGCTTCAGTTTCTTCAGCAGTTCATCGGTATCCTTGTACATTTTGGCATGATCCACAACGGTGACGATGCCGTATTTCTTGGTGGGGTAGCGCCCCAGCCAGATATTCTCAGCCACGGTACGGGCCGGAATGGGCTGCAGCTCCTGATGCACCATAGCGATGCCGCGGTCCAGTGCATCCAGCGGGGTGGGGATGTTTACCTTCTGCCCCTCGTATTCGATCTCGCCCTCGTCCATCTTGTAAATGCCGAACATACATTTCATCAGAGTGGACTTACCGGCGCCATTTTCACCCATCAGAGCCATGACTTTGCCGGGACGGAGCTCCAGCTGAGCATGATCCAGGGCTTTGACACCGGGGAAGGTCTTGACCACGCCTTTCATTACCAGACGGTATTCTGACATTCCGCAAAAGCCTCCTTTATGGTTGTTTACAGGCGGGCAGGTTTTTCTAAAATAAGGCGCGTGCGCGGAGAAGATTTCTCGCACGCACGCGCTTTTTAGCTTTCGTTCAAGCCGTTAAGGCCTGCTGCGCACCTTGCATTGGTTCCGGGAAACTTTAGTCTTCCTTCAGGTACTGAGAAGCGTTGTCCTTGGTGACCTTGACGTAGTCGACCCAGTAGTACTTCTCAACATCCTTGCCCTCGACGAACAGCTTGGTAGCCTCGGCAGCAGCGGTAGCCTGACCCACGTCGTCGTTCAGAACGGTACCGGTCATGTTGCCATCGACAACGTTCTGCACAGCCTCTACCAGAGCATCGACGCCGACCAGGTAGACGTCCTTGCCAACGGTGCGGCCAGCCTGCTGGATGGACTGCAGAGCGCCCAGTGCCATTGCGTCGTTGTTGCAGAAGACGACTTCGATCTTGTCGCCGTACTGAGACAGAGCGTTTGCAACGTCCTGCTGAGCGGTGGTCTGATCCCAGTTATCCAGGTACTCGTACAGGCACTCAACTTCCTTGCCGGCATCGGTCAGAGCCTTGATGGAGTACTCGGTGCGGTACTGAGCGTCGATGTTCTCGGGGTCGCCCTTGCACATGATGTAGGTGACCTTGCCGTCGCCGTTGATATCGCCCTGAGTCTCGGTCTCGAGGATCAGCTCGCCCTGATAAGTACCGGACTGACGAGCGTCAGCACCGACGTAGCAGCACTTGCCCTTGTAGGAATCCAGAACGCTCTCCTCGGGCTCACGGTTGATGAACACGATGGGGGTGCCGGAGGGAGAAACGGTGTCAACGATGGTCTGAGCGGAAGTGGTCTGGACGGGGTTGATGACCAGCACGTCCACGCCCTGCTGCAGGAAGGTGTTGATCTGCTCGGTCTGGGTGTTCTGGTCGTTCTTGCCGTCCATGATGGTGACGGAGTAGCCCATGTCCTTCAGGTAGCCTTCCAGATCAGCACGGTACAGGGTCATGAAGTTATCAGCAAACTGATAGATGCAGACGCCGATGTTGGCGGAGCCGTTGGTAGCAGCGGCAGCAGAAGCAGCGGTGGAAGAAGCAACGCTGGAAGCAGCGGTGCTGGTGGAGGAAGAGCCGCCGCAAGCGGTCATAGCAGCGGTAGCGCCCACAACAGCGGAAGCCTTCAGGAAGTCGCGACGAGAAATCATTTTCATAATAGTAATCTCCTTCATTTGTGTGTCACAGCATATTCACAGACGCATTTGTCGCATGTGTCCGTAATCCCTGACAGTATTATACCCTTGTATGGGGGTGTTCCGCAAGAGAATAAGTTCACAATATTGGTGCAAATGTTTTGTTACGTTTCTACAAAAGCGGACCAAAGGTTACAAAATCTTTTCGCGAATTATCACAATTTTTCATGCCGATGCAACCAACATACAAATATGATGAAGGTATGTAAAAAAACATGCTTGAACATGACTGAATGTTGCATAACTGCTAAAAAAGCGCGAAAAGGGGCGATACATTTCTTGAAAGATATTTTCAGGGATACTACACAGCGGAAAGAAAACGCCTTTTATACATTCTTACCGGAAGGGAAAAACAACACGGGTCGAGAAAAATGTTTACTCCCCGGGTGGGGCGGCACTGTACCTTTATAGTAACAGGGCGGTTAGGGCGCAGCGAACGTTTTTGGTGGCAGTGCCCGAAATACAAGCGGCCGTTTTCTGCGCGCGGCACCAGCCGAAATAACAAAACTGACGAAAATGCGTTGTATCTTGAAAGCGTAAAATATACAATGAGGAAAACAACCACACAAAAATACCCGCTGGCCCTACAAAAGTGCACACTGTCGGGCACGGCGGGCAGGTGATATCCTGTGTACAGAGCCCGGGACACCGGACGAAAGGAGGAAGAACATCATGGGGCAGACAAAGCCCGCCGCCGGGCTGAAGAGCCTGAACCGCGCCGCCGACACCCTGAGCACCCTGCTGGCGCAGGAGGTGAAGGAGCTGAACGAGCGGCAGAAGGCCGCCCGGCGGGAAAACACCCCCGACCCCGGGATGATGAAGGGGCTGAAGGAGGCTACCGCCGTGCTCAAGGATCTGGCGGGCGTGGTAAAGACCCTGAACGATCAGGGCACGGAACTGGAAGGGACAGAGTGCGGCGTGGTGCTGCTGCCGCCGGTGGAACAGGAGGAGAAGGAATGAACAGAACCGAGCGGGCAGTCATTGTGTGGAAGCCGCAGCCCCGGCAGCTGGAATTTATGCGCAGACCGGAGCCGGAGGCACTGTACGGCGGCGCGGCGGGCGGCGGCAAGAGCGATGCACTGCTCATCGAAGCGCTGCGGCAGGTGCACATCCCGCATTACCGGGCGCTGATCCTGCGCAAGACCTACCCACAGCTTTCCGACCTTGTGGATAAGAGCCAACTGTATTACCGCCGGGCTTTCCCGGAGGCGCAGTACAACGCTACCTCCCATGTATGGGTCTTTCCCAGCGGGGCGAAGATCTGGTTTGGCTCCATGCAGTACACCAAGGACCGCACCAACTATCAGGGCAAAGCCTACGATTTTATCGGCTTTGACGAGCTGACCCACTTTGAGTGGGACGAATACAGCTATATGATGAGCCGCAACCGCCCCACCGGGCCGGGCACCCGGGTATATATGCGTGCCACCACCAACCCCGGCGGCATTGGTCACGGTTGGGTGAAAGCGCGGTTCATCACGCCTGCCCCGCCCGGTACCCCCATTGTGGAAACTGTCACGGTGCGCCTGCCGGACGGCACCGACCAGCAGATGGAGCGGGCGCGGGTGTTCATCCCGTCCAGCGTGTTCGATAACCCTGCCCTGCTGGCCAATGACCCCGGGTATCTGGCAAGCCTTGCCAGCCTGCCGGAGGCGGAAAAGCAGGCGCTGCTCTACGGCAGCTGGGACAGCTTTTCCGGGCAGGTGTTCACCGAATGGCGCAACGACCCGGCGCACTATCAGGACCAGCGCTGGACCCACGTCATCGCACCCTTTGCCATCCCCAAACACTGGCCCATCTGGCGCGGGTACGACTTCGGTTTTTCCAAGCCCTTTTCGGTGGGGTGGTATGCGGTGGACGAGGAGGGGCGGCTATACCGCATCAAGGAACTGTACGGCTGCACCGGACGTCCCAACGAGGGGCTGCGCATTGACCCGGTGGAGCAGGCCAAGCGTATCCGGGAGGCCGAGCAGAACGACCCGCTGCTGTGGGGCAGGGTGATCCACGGAGTGGCAGACCCCGCCATCTTTGACGAGAGCCGGGGCGAGAGCATTGCGGCCATGATGGAGCGCAGCCCGCATTTTTTGCACTGGCAGCCCGGGGATCACACTCGGCTGGCCGGTAAGATGCAGTTTCACTACCGGCTGCGGTTTGCGCCGGACGGACGGCCGATGCTGCAGGTGTTCAGCAGCTGCAAGCATTTTATCCGTACCCTGCCGAACCTTGTGTACGACGAGAGCAATGTGGAGGATATCGACACCCGGCAGGAGGATCACATCTACGACGAGTGCCGCTATGTGCTGATGGAGCATCCCATCAGCCCGCCCGAGGCTTCTGCCGCGCCGCCAAGGCCGGACGACCCGCTGGAACTGCACCGGCAGGCGCGGTTCTACCGCATCTGAAAAAACAGGACAGAAAGGAAAGAACTATGGAAGATACAAGAGCAGAAGCTTTGCCCATCGGCGCGGCAGAGGCGGCGGCTGCATTGCAGACGCTGCAGCGCTACAAGGCGGGCAAGGCGGCGCTGGACAAGCGCCTGATCGATAACGAACTGTGGTTCCGCATGGGACACTGGAAAAACTACCGCGACCCGCTGATGCCCGGCAAGGCGCAGCCTTCCAGCGGGTGGCTGTTCAACAGCATTGCCAACAAGCATGCCGATGCCATGGACAACTACCCCGAGCCCATGGTGCTGCCTCGGGCGGCAGACGATCAGGCCACAGCGCAGGCGCTTTCCAGCGTGCTGCCGGTGGTGCTGGAGCAGGCGGATTACGAGCAGGTGTACAGCGATGTCTGGTGGCGCAAGCTCAAGCAGGGCACCGGCGTTACCGGCATCTTCTGGGACCCGGCGGCGCGCGGCGGGCTGGGCGACATTGCGGTGCGCAGCGTCAACCTGCTGATGCTCTACTGGGAGCCCGGCGTGCAGGATATTCAGGACTCACCGGATCTGTTCCACCTCAGTTTAGAGGACACCGCCCGGCTGACCGCGCAGTACCCGCAGCTGGCAGGGCATGCCGCCGGGGTGGTGGACGTGCCCCGGTACATCCACGAGGATGGCCAGACCACCGCCAACAAGAGCGTGGTGGTGGACTGGTACTATAAGCGCCCGGACGAGAACGGCAAATTGCGGCTGCACTACTGCAAGCTTTGCAACGGCGTGGTGCTGTATGCCAGCCAGAACGACCCGGCGCTGGCGGCGCGCGGATTGTACGACCACGGCAAGTACCCCTTTGTGTTCGACCCGTTGTTCGTGGAGGAGGATTCTCCCGCCGGGTTCGGCTACATCGACGTGATGAAGGACTGCCAGAATGCCATTGATAAGATGAACCACGCCATGGACGAGAACGTGCTGCTGGCCTCCCGCCAGCGGTATGTGCTCAGCGATACCGCCGGGGTGAACGAGGAAGAACTGGCCGACCTGAGCCGGGACATCGTGCACGTTGTGGGCCGCCTGAACGAGGACAGCTTTCGTCCGCTGCAGACGGCGGGCTTGCAGGGCAACAGCCTGAGTTACCGCAACAGCCGCATCGAGGAGCTGAAGGAGATCAGCGGCAACCGCGACCTGACGCAGGGCGGCACCACCGGCGGCGTGACCGCCGCCAGCGCCATCGCTGCCTTGCAGGAGGCGGGCAGCAAGCTGAGCCGGGATATGCTCAAGAGCGCCTACCGCGCCTTTGCAAGGCAGTGCTACCTCATTATTGAGCTGATGCGGCAGTTCTACGACGAGCAGCGGGTGTTCCGCATCACCGGGCAGCGCGGCGAGAGCGAGTTCGTGCCCTTCTCGGCGCAGGGGCTGCGCGCAAAGCCTGTGCCTGCCGTGGGCGGGGTGGAGCTGGGCAGCCGGGAGCCTGTCTTTGATATCGTGGTCAGCGCCGCCAAAAAGAGCACCTTCAGCCGCCTGTCCCAAAACGAGACCGCCAAGGAGTGCTACAAGCTGGGCTTCTTTGACCCCACCAACGCGGATGCTGCCCTTACGGCGCTGGAAATGATGGACTTTGAAGGGGTGGAAAAGGTGCGTGCCCGGGTGCGGCAGAACGGCACGCTGGCGCAGCAGCTGGTGCAGCTGCAGGGGCAGATGGCAAGACTGACCGCCGCCCTTGCACAGCAGCCCGGCGGCACCCAAACGGCGCAGGACACTGCCGGCCTGACGGCACAGCTGCCGGTGGCGGCGGCTGCCCGCGCCATGAACTGGAACGGAAAGGAGGTGAAGTGAGATGATCAAGGTATGTTACAGCGAGCTGGACGGCCCCAAGGGGCTGAGCCTGCGGCTGGAAGCCGCCGGCCACGCGGGCTACGCGCCCGCCGGGCAGGATATCGTATGCGCTGGCGCAAGCACCCTGATGCAGGCGCTGGTGTACCTGCTGGCAGGGGAGGAGAGTGCCCGCAGCGATGCATGGGACGAGCCGGAGGGTCCGCGCCTTGCCGTGGCGGCACAGGCACCGGTAGCGCCATGGGTGCAGGGTGCATTTGAACTGGCCAAGGCAGGCTTTACCCTGCTGGCAGAGCGCTACCCGGACAATCTGCGCTTTGCGGATGTGAGCCGCAGCGGACAGCAGAGCATGATGGACTTGCAGCTGTTTGCGGAAGGGGAAGCCGCCCCCGCGTTGAGCCCGGAGCAGACCCGACAGGCGGTGGCTGCGGGCACCCTGAAGCCGGAAGCCCCAGCCGCGCAGCCGGAGGTGCCTCAGCAGACCCCGGCAGAGCCGGAGCCGCAGCCGGAAACACCCGCACAGGCTGAGCGCCCAGCGCTGCCGCCCCTGCCGCTGCCGGTGCAGAACACGGTGCACAGCCTGCACGCCCGTTGGGCGGCAGAGGAAGCGGCCATGCGCCGCAGCCAGCCGGGCTTTGACCTGAAAGCAGAGCTGAAGAACCCGGAGATGCGCCGTCTGATGCAGCTGCCCGGCATGCGGGTGCAGGACGCCTACCGCCTTGCCCACTACGAGGATGCCCTGCGCACCACGGCACAGACCGTGGAGCAGGGGGTAGTGGAGCGGGTGCAGCAGCGCGCTGCGCGTCCGCTGGAAAACGGCCTGCGCCCCGGCGCAGCTGCCTCGGTACGGCCGGACGTAGCCGCCATGACCCGCGCCCAGCGGGAAGCTTTGGAGCGCTGTGTGCTGCACGGTGCACAGATCGAACTTTAATCTGACAGGAGAAAGGAAAAAAGCATGATGAATTTTAACATCCAGCTGTTTGCGGACGCGCAGACCAACACCACCGGCACCATGTCGGTGGAGATGAAGACCTTTTACGAGAAGCGCCTGATCGATCAGGCGGAGCCGCGCCTTGTGCACGACCAGTTTGCGGATTACTACCCTGTGCCCCAGAACGGCGGCAAGACCATCGAGTTCCGCAAGTACGACAGCCTGC
>OGWT01001492.1_pt1 | contig 17747 bp, 14 predicted proteins | sample 1576101 | NCBI WGS metagenome assembly OGWT01 (sample SAMEA3541481, study PRJEB24748) | human gut metagenome | biome: human gut; feature: human-associated habitat; material: faeces | place: China | collected 2012 | reverse complement strand
GCGGTTCCTCAGGTACAGCACCTGAACCTTTAAAGCCATATAAAGGTATGGCAGTTAAGCTCGTCAGTGCAAAGCTTTACAGTTCAGCATCAGCTGCCACTCCTGCCAACACCATTATGGGCACTTATTACCTTTATGACGGCGAAAATATCAATGGAAGATACCGAATCACAACCTCTAAGGACAGATGCGGTAAAACGCCTATAGGTGAAAACGTCACGGGATTTGTTGACGCTGCATGTGTCAAAGTATAGTTGGTGAGTGGATGAAAGATTTACTTTGTGCCTGTGTGGGACTTTTTGGAAGCGGTGTGGCGTGGCTTTTCGGAGGCTGGGATGCATCACTTACGACTCTTGTAATATTCATGTCCATTGACTATATTACCGGTCTGATTGTAGCAGGCGTATTTCATAAAAGTCCGAAAACAAATGGCGGTACTCTCGAGAGCAGAGCCGGATTCAAAGGGCTTTGCCGCAAGGGAGTTACTCTTCTTGTAGTGCTTGTAGCGTGCCGTCTTTCGGCGCTTACGCCGTCAACCTTTGTAAGGGATGCCGTAATAATCGGATTCATTGCCAATGAGAGCATATCGATTATTGAGAACGCCGGACTTATGGGAATACCAATCCCCAAAAAGCTCATAGAAGGTATAGAGATACTTAAAAAGTAAAACGTAAAATGCAAAGGAGAGGGCATAAAGCTCTCTCCTTTGTTGTTGAATCTTTGCTTTTAGTTATCCTCACACTGATACCATTCCCGGCTTCAACCATTCGGCAAAAGTGTCATTTATATCCGTGTTGGAGTTATATATCAAATTCGGTATATGAAAATTCCCATGTAAATCGGAATTTTCCTCTGCAATAAACTAGCTGCCGTAAACAGTCAGTTTTGGCTTTGCAACAGATGAATAATAAACTCAGTTTTCCTTTTTTCCGAATAGCAGGAAGATATATGGCGCAAGCAGTCCGGCAAATATGAAGTTAATCAGTGAATTTTGAGTTATGTATGACAGTAGCGAGGTAATAAAGCTTGTCCAATTGGTTATCTGAGATGTAAATATTCCTAAAACACCAAAATAGGAAATAATGGCCAAAAGAATATTAACTCCCGCTAAAACGCTGGCGGAATATAAAAGCTCTTTGCGTGTCATGTGGCGGAAGATAAGCAATCCTCCCAGTAAAACTATGACAAGAAAAATGGCTCCTGAAATTATCGTGCTTTTTACAGGATCTGAACCTATTGAACCGTCCTCAAAAGTTTTTACAGCAAATTTGCTTAGCAGAAATACTTCAAGATAAAAGCTAATAAATCCGCTGATATAACAGTATACAGGAATAATCCACCATGTCTTTTTCACATTGAGCACCTCTTTCTGTTAAGTTTTAACAAACACTTTTGCAAGGTTATTATACATTAATTAGAAAATAATGCAACAGAACAAATGGACACACTTAAAAAGTGAAAATATAATGTAAAAAGGAGCTGTCATGATTTTGTGGCAGCTCCTTTGTCTTTTATATATTTAAATTAAGAAATATTATTACGGTTTGTTATTTTAATAAAGGCAAAGCAAAAGGGGTAGAGCGGAACAGATTGTCAACCCTGAATGGCACAGATGATGTTGCCGTCAACTCTGTAAACACGAGTGCCGCGACCTACAAAAGAAGTATGATTTGTCCATGCTGAGAGAATATTTTCAGCAGAAACATTTCCCATTTCCTGTACAAAAAAGCACTCTGAATTTAAGGGGTAATTCTTGTACGGTATTATACTTATAAGCATTTTTTCATAAAAATCTTCAGATTCATCTACGCAAATGCCGTCCTGCCAATCTTCGGGATAATCAGTTCCCGTCAGCTCTGCAAACTCCTTTGTCAATTTAGCGTCATAAACTAATGTAACTTTAGGAAGAGGTTCGTTTGTAGACGGCGTTTCCGGAGCTTTTGTGCTTGGCTCTACGTACACAATAACCGTTTCCGGCTCAGGTTTCTTTTCAGTAGGTTTCTTTTCTTCCTGCTCTGTTTGAGCGGGTTCAGTAGGCTCAGTGGTTTCGATGGGCGCAGTGTCTTCCTCAAAAGACTCGGTGCCCTGAGTGTACATATCTTCAAGTGCATTGTTTACCTTTTCACTAACACTGTTATCTATTGCTTTATTTATTCCGTAGCCGATTCCTGCTATGCTGCCGCCGATAACAGCAACTCCTGCAACGGATATAACTCCAATCTGCCATGGGGATAACTTGTTTTTCAAAACAATCACCTCAGATTATTTTCTTATTAGTGTAATTTGATGATATCGCATAAACGCGTTATTTTTAAGAAATGCTTATATTTATATATCAGAAATTATCATATCAATAAGCTAATAATTATGACATTTATTTTTATTAAAAAAGGTAAATAGATGAATGTAAGATTTAGATTCTATGAATAATATAAAGCAATCGCTGTTTGGAATATATAATACAAAAATCAACTAATATGAAAAATAGAATGTAAATACAAAAAGTCAGTTGTATTAATTTTCTCACTTTTACGTTACTATTTATAAAGATGCAAGAAAAAACCTGTGACCATAAAGGCTACAGGTTAAGGGGATAAGTATATCTGTATCAAGCTAAAACGCAAGGAAAAACTGAAAAAAAGAAGAACCTCAACAACGCATTCACGTGTCGAGGTTCTCAAATGGTCCGAGTGGCGAGACTTGAACTCACGGCCTCTTGACCCCCAGTCAAGCGCGCTCCCAACTGCGCCACACCCGGATGTTGCTCACTGCAACGTTGACAATAATACCACAGATAAAAACAAAATGCAAGAGGAAATTTCAAATTTTTTAAAATTTTTTTCTTCAGTTAATTAGAACAGCTTCTTCAATCTTAAAAATTCAGATAAAAATGCAATAATATGAAAAATTAATCATAAAAATCTTTAATATGTAGAAATTTATGTGAAATAATGCTATAATTATAAAAACTTAAAATATTGTTCTTTGTTCCTGTAAAACAGGATGCAGATATTTTTCGCTATGCGGATACTTTTGGCATTCACAAATTTATGATTTTAATGCAGGAGGAAAAAACATGAAAAAGAAAAAAATTGTTGTGTCGGTTTTAGCAGTGGTCCTTGTTGTTGCGGCGCTGTCGTCATTTTTGCTGTTTGGCACATGCGGCGCAGTGGAGGCGGTGAGCTACAATACTACAAATCCGTACATAGTTGACGGAAATGCCCTTGTTTCGGCTCATCGTTCCGGAGGCGGACTTTTCCCGGAAAATACCTTTATGGCTTTCAAAAACTGTGTTGAAAGCGAAACCTTTGAGACGGATATTTTCGAGTTTGATCTGCATATAACAAAGGATAACGTGCTTATTCTGCTCCACGATAAGAATTTTGACCGCACGAGCAACTCGCAGGAGCTTTTCGGAAGAAAGGGAGTAAAGCCGTCGGAGAAGAATTTTGACGAGCTTCAGAATCTCAATTTAGGCGAAAACTTTCAGGCTTCGGACGGTACATATCCCTACCGTGGACTCAGAGGGGACGACATACCGGAGGATTTAAAGGTAGTGCGTCTTGAGGATGTACTCGACTATATACTCAAACAGGAGAAGAAGTACAGCTTTATCATAGAGATAAAGGACGGCGGGGATAACGGCCGCAGAGCGGCAGATGAGCTTTATCGGATACTCAAAGAGAGGGATATTCTGGACAGAGTGATAGTGGGCACATTCAAAGGAGAAATAACAAGATATTTTGATGAAAAATATGACGATATGCTTCGGTCAGCAAGTATAGCGGAGGTAGTGAAGTTTTATTTTTCATCGCTTCTGGGAATCAAGCAGAACCCTGCGACTATCAAATATGACGCATTGCAGATTCCCTATAAGCAGTTTGTGATTAATCTGGGCACACAAAAGGTGATAAATTATGCCCATAGTCTCAATGTTGCGGTACAGTACTGGACTATAAACGATGAACAGCAGATAATAGAACTCAACAGCCGTGGAGCGGATGCCATAATAACCGATAATCCGGAAAAGGCATATAATCTCATTCACGGCATCGAGGAATAAATTCATTTTAAAACTCCCTTCGGCATAGAATCTATCCGGAGGGATTTTTATGGTATTAGTGGTTAGAAGCAGATTTTTAGCGGTTTTGCTGAGTCTTTTTCTGATATTGGCGGCCATATTCACCGCAGGGATTGTGTCCGAAGGTGGTTCACCCGGAATTGTGGGAACAAATACGCAGCCGGAGGTAAGGCTGCCTATTGTAATGTATCATCAGATTACGGATAATCCGAAGCTTTGGAGCAAGTATGCCATAAGCTCAGCGCAGCTTGAAGAGGATTTTAAATATATCAAAGAAAAGGGATATACTGCCATAACTATGACGCAGCTGATAGCTTATTGTGAGGGAAAGGGAGATATACCGGAAAAGCCCATTATAATTTCCTTTGACGACGGATATGAAAGCTTTATAACAGCTGTTGTACCGCTTTTGGAAAAATATGATATGAGGGCAGTGCTGGCGGTTATAGGTTCCGCATCGGATTTGTTTACCAAAGTGGAAGATCATCATCTTGATTATTCGCATCTCAGCTGGCCGCAGATAGAAACGTTGAGCAAAAATCCACGTGTGGAGCTTCAGAATCATACCTATGATATGCACACTGATACAAAGGGCAGAAAGGGATGTATGCGAAAAGCTGGAGAAAGTTCTCAGCATTACGAGGCAGCCATAAAGGCGGATATAGAAAAACAGCAAAATCTTATTTATGAGCATACAGGCAGAAAGCCGGATACAATGGTGTTTCCCTTCGGAGCATTCAGCGATGAAACTGTTGAGATAGTTAAAACTATGGGCTTTAAGGCAGTGTTTACCTGTCGTGAAAGGGTAAACTATATTAAGCGGGGAGAATCGAGCCTTTATTCGCTGGGAAGATTTAACCGTGCTCACGGAAAGACTTCGGAGGAGTTTTTCAAAGTCATTGAGCAGGCATGATGAACGAGCGGTGTGATACTGTATCCGAAATGTTTACACAAAGTCTCAAATGAGAAAGTATAAATATATAAGTGTTTCGCATATCTGTCCTTAACAAAAGGAACATATCAGAGTTTTATTTATCTTGGAGCTCCTTGCCAATTAAAAGGGGATAGTATAAACTTTAAAAGGAAACTGAAATTTGGAGCTGAATGCAAAATGAAAAGGATAATGGTGACAGGAGCGGCGGGATTTATAGGCAGCAATTTTACGAAATATATTCTGGAAAGCCGATGGGATGTAAAAATAATCTGTATCGACTCGCTTACTTATGCGGGAAATCTCGATAATCTTAAAAGTGTAATCAAGGATTCCCGTTTGATTTTCTACAAGGCTGATACTTTAAACAAGAGTGAGATTTTTGAAATTTTCAGCCGTGAAAGACCAGATACGGTTATAAATTTTGCCGCCGAAAGTCATGTTGACCGTTCTATAAAGTATCCTGAAATATTCATGACCACCAACGTTTTGGGAGTGCAGAACCTGTTGGAGGCTTGCAGGGAATATCCGGTTGAAAGATTTCATCAGGTTTCCACCGATGAAGTTTACGGCGATCTTACTCTTAATTCAGATGATGAGTTTTTCAGTGAGAGAAGTGTGCTTGCTCCGTCGGGAGTGTATTCGGCTTCAAAGGCGTCGGCGGATTTGCTTGCCCTTTCTTATTACAGAACATATGGAGTGCCCGTGAGCATTTCGAGAGGCGCCAATACTTACGGTCCCAATCAGTATCCGGAAAAGCTGATACCGCTGATGATTTACAAGGCTTTGAAAAATGAGAATCTGCCCCTGTACGGAAAGGGGATCAATGTCCGTGACTGGATAAGTGTCAGGGATCACTGCCGTGGAATTGAAGCGGTGGCTGAAAGAGGAAGAGCGGGTGAAATATATAATATCGGCTGCAAATGCGAAATTGATAATATCACCATAGTAAAGAAGATTCTCGATATTCTCGGCAAACCCTATTCGCTTATAGAGTTTGTAGAGGACAGAAAGGGTCATGATTTACGGTATGCCATGGACAGTACAAAGGCGCAAAAGGAAATCGGCTGGAAAGCCCTGGATAATTTTGATGAAGCTTTTGAAGAAACAGTAAGATGGTATGTCGAAAATACGGACTGGAGCGAAAGAATATTCAGCGGAGAATATTTAAAGCTATATAAAACTAATTATTCGGAATATGTGCTGAGTGTATGAAGCAAGCTGCTATATAAATTTACGTTTGCGGATAATATACAATGCGCTGATGTGTCCGCCTGGTTCAGCTTGCTGCTTCTTACCTGCACTTTGATAAACGAATTGGTTTCGCCACTCATGCCGTGGCGGGGCACATACTTTTGTCCATAGCAACAAAAGTATGCAAAAGTGCATTTGCGGCGGAGTCCCGCCGCCTTGCCAAAACAGAAAGCACTAATCAGCGCAAGGTAAGTTTTCTCCCATACGCTCTCCGACGGCAGTTTGAAAGTTTTATTTTATCACCCACGCACAGTGAACGCTTTTTTACTTACGAATTCTTTTCTCTTGCCGTCGGTTAGGCTCAGCAGGCGTTCACCAATTCACGTCGGCAGTTTTAAGGGTCTTAATCTATCACCGTCAAAGCTTAAACGCTTTACTACTTTCTATATTCTTTCCTTTGCCGACGTGTTCTGCTGTCGTTAGGTTAGCTTGCATTGGTTCTGTGGTTTAAATTTTATTTTTATTTATTTACACAAACTTTGACGCAGGAATTTTAGTTGCTGTTTGCCGTTATTCGGTGTGCGTCATGGGTGCAAACTCAGCCTGCTGTGCGACATGGTGCAGCGTCACGCTGCCTGTAATGTAGAAGATATTTCAAAATCCACAAAATAAAATTTGATATGTTACTACATGACTTTAGATATACAATCAATAACAGTCGGATTTGTTGACAACATTTTCTTAAATGCTATAATTTCATTAGTGAATTTTGCATAAGTAAAGAGGAGGTGGAATAACGCCTTTTTTAATGTAAAATAAATTTTCAATGCCCGGAGGAAATTATGATTAAAGTAACAGAAAACAATGTGTTTCATCTGTCCACTAAAAGGACAAGCTACATTATGCGTGTGTTGGAGTCAGGACAGCTTGAGTCCCTTTATTACGGAAGAAAGATTCCCGAATGTGCGGACTATTCATTCATATATGATAAGCATGGAGTAGGTTATAGTAACTCCACCTTCTATTCAAAGGAGACAGGTGTTTTCTCACTTGATCACATCGCCCTTGAGTATTCATCATACGGCAAAGGCGACTATCGTTCACCTGCAATTTCAATGACAACTCCCGACGGATGCTTTACAACTGATTTTAAATTTGTAAAAGCGGATGTGACAAATGTAAAGCCAACCCTTAACGGACTTCCGTCATCTTACGGCGAATCGCAGACTTTGACCGTAGTGCTTGAAGATAAAGCAATCGGCGTTTTCCTTAACCTTTTCTATACTGTCTTTGAGGATGCCGATGTAATAACAAGAAGCGTAAGAGTAGTAAACTCAGGCAAGGAAAAAGTCACACTTACAAATATCATGAGCGCTCAGATTGATTTGCCGCCTGCCGATTACACAATGGTAACCTTTGACGGAACGTGGGCAAGAGAACGCTATAAGCATGAGAAAAAGCTCAGCCAGGGCGAATTTTCCGTTGGTTCAATTACAGGCAGCAGCTCCAACAGACACAATCCTTTCTTCATTATCAAAAAGGATTCCTGCACAGAGGAAACAGGAGAATGCTACGGCTTTAACCTTGTGTATTCAGGAAATCATATTGCAAAGGCAGAGGTTTCGCCTCATGGAATTCTGAGAGTCCAGAACGGTATCAATCCCTTTGAATTCCGCTGGGAAATAGAGCCCGGTGACAGCTTTGATGCTCCCGAATCAGTGATGACATACAGTGCTGAGGGACTTAACGGCATGAGCCACAATATGCATCATTTTGTCAAGGAGAACATCGTAAGAGGACAGTGGAAGTATAAGGAGCGTCCTGTGCTTGTAAATAACTGGGAGGCAACTTATTTCTTCTTTAATGAAAAGAAAATTGTTTCAATCGCCAAAGCCGGAAAGGAAATCGGAGCGGAGCTCTTTGTACTTGATGACGGCTGGTTCGGCAAGAGAAACAGCGATAAATGCTCCTTGGGCGACTGGTATGTAAATAAGAAGAAGCTTCCCTCAGGTATAGAGGGACTTTCCAAAAAGATAAACGATCTTGGACTTATGTTCGGCTTGTGGGTTGAGCCTGAGATGATAAGCCGTGACAGCGATCTTTTCAGAGCCCATCCCGATTGGGCAATGCAGACTTCGAGATACGAGCCCAGTGAGGGAAGAAATCAGTATTATCTTGACCTTACCCGCCGTGATGTAAGGGATTATGTAATCGATTCCATGACCGATGTTTTCAAGATGGGAAATATCGAGTATATCAAGTGGGATATGAACCGTCATTTTTCCGATGTCTTTTCTCTTACAGAGAACTTTAATAACGGCGAGTATTTCCACCGCTATATTTTGGGACTTTATGAAATACTCGATGTATTGACAGGTAGATTCCCCAATATTCTTTTCGAGTCCTGCTCAAGCGGAGGAAACAGATTTGATTTAGGTATGTTCTGCTATATGCCCCAGTGCTGGACAAGTGACAATACCGACGCTCTCGACCGAATCGATATTCAGAGCGGCACATCATACGGATATCCCCAATCTGTAATGACAATGCACGTTTCATGCTCACCGAGCTTTGCATGTATGCGTCCCGCATCCTTTGAGCATCGCTTCAATGTAGCTGCATTTGGTCTTACAGGATACGAAATGGATGTTACAAATCTTACACCCTTTGAAAAAGCCGTTGCCAAAAAGCAGATTGCATATTATAAGGAGCACCGCAAGCTTTTACAGTTCGGTGAATTTACAAGAATAGGCGATTGCTTCAAGGATAACAAGTTCAGCTGGCAGGTAACTTCAGAGGATAAGAGCGAATCTATTCTCGGATTCTTCCAGAATAGATTACAGCCCAATGGGGGACAGGATATAGTTAAATTTGCCTCACTTAGCGAGGATAAGATTTATGATTTAAAGGCGAGAGTTCAGGGCTTCAATCTTCGTGCTCTTGGCGAAGTGCTTAACGGAACACCTCTTTTCACCTTTGATTTGGAGGACGGCAAAGTTTATGACTTTATAGTTGACCGTTTCCGTCTGCCCACTGAAAAAGAGGAGTTTACCGTAAGCGGCGCAGGGCTTATGTATGCGGGCTTCAGACCCAAACAGTGTTATGCTCTGAGCGGGTTCAACAAAGAGACAAGACTGATGCTTGACAATGACTCAAGACTTTACTATGTAAAGGAAAGGAAGGAAACAAAATAATGCGAACTGTATGGCATTTAAACTTCGACTGGAAGTATTCTCCTGATTTTAAGGAGGAGTATTTAAAACCCGATTATGATTATTCATCCTTTGAAACGGTGCAGATTCCCCACACAAACAAGGAGCTTCCCTTTAACTATTTTGATGAGAGGGATTATCAGTTTGTAAGCTGTTACAAAAAGACATTTACCCTTGAACCTAAAGAGGGAAAAAGATATCTGCTTCACTTTGAGGGAGCCGCAAACTATTCAAAGGTTTATCTTAACGGAAAGTTTATCGGAGAACATAAGGGCGGATATACACCCTTTACCTTTGATATTACCGATACTGCCGTAAAGGGCGAAAATCTCATTACCGTTGAGCTCGATTCAACAGAGCGTCCCGAGATTCCTCCTTTCGGAAGAGTGGTGGACTATCTTTGCTACGGCGGAATTTACAGAGAGGTCTGGCTGGAAGAAGTAAGCGAAACTTATATTGAAAATGTATTTGTACGCACAAAGTATGCCGATATGCCCAATAAGCTCATTGATGCGGATATCACTTTTTCCGAGAGCACAAAGGGCACCATGGAGCTTTTCCTTATGGACGGCGAAGAAATCGTTAAGACAAAGAAATTCGCCTTTGAGGGCAAAGTAATAAAGGCAAAATGGCGTGCAGAAAATGTAACTCCGTGGGATATAGATAACCCGAAGCTTTATACATTAAAAATCGTACTTAACGGCGGCGAGGATGAAACCGAGGTTCGTTTCGGATTCCGTGAAGCTGAGTTCCGCAAAGACGGATTCTATCTTAACGGAAAGAAAATCAAGATAAGAGGACTTAACCGTCATCAGAGCTATCCTTATGTTGGTTATGCAATGCCCAAATCCGCACAGGAAAGCGATGCAGATTTGCTTAAATTTAAGCTGGGATGCAATCTTGTAAGAACCTCACATTATCCCGATTCAATTCACTTCCTCAACCGCTGCGATGAAATCGGACTTCTTGTTTTCACCGAAATGCCCAGCTGGCAGTTTACAGGCGAAGGCGAGTGGCGTGAAAACTGCCTTGAAAATATCCGCCGCATGATTATCCGTGACAGAAATCATCCCAGCGTAATTCTCTGGGGCGTAAGAGTCAACGAGGGTCAGGACTGTGACGAGCTTTACACTCAGACTAATGCTCTTGCACATTCCCTTGATGATACACGTCAGACAGGCGGTGTAAGAAACTTCCCCAGAAGCCACCTTCTTGAGGATGTATATACATATAATGACTTTATCCACAGTGGCGGTAAAGTAGTGCTTCTGCCTCCCGAAATTGTCGCAGGCTTCTCAGCTCCCTATCTTGTAACGGAGCACAACGGCCATATGTATCCCACAAAGAGCTTTGATAAAGAGGATGTACGAGTAGAGCATGCTCTTCGTCATGCAAGAGTTCTCAATAAGGCATACGGCAACGGCAGAACCTCCGGCGCAATCGGCTGGTGCATGGCTGACTACAATACACATAAGGACTTCGGCAGCGGCGACAGAATCTGCTATCATGGCGTAACTGATATGTTCCGTGTACCGAAGCTTGCAGCTTCCGTTTATGCTTCACAGCAGGATGATCACACCGTAATGGAGGTATCCTCTTCAATGGATATCGGTGAGCATCCCGCAAGCATGAAAGGTCAGATTTACGTTTTCACAAACTGCGATTATGTAAAGCTCTATAAAAACGGAGCATATGTAAGCACAGCTTACCCAAATCACAAGCGTTTCCCGAATCTTCCTCATCCGCCCATTTTCGCCGATGACTTCATCGGAGATGTTCTCGAAAAGGACGAAAAGCTCAATAAGGCTGCCGCTAAGCTCATAAAGCCTGCTCTTATTGAGGGATGCAAAAAGGGAACCAATATTCCGGTTCCATACTATCTCCTTGCGGGAGTCGGAATGGCTGCCGGCGGAATCGGCATAGGCAGACTTGTGAATATAATCGAAAAGTATGTAGGCGACTGGGGCGACGAGCAGGTTTCCTACCGCTTTGAGGGATACAAGGACGGAATGCTTGTAAAGACTGTTATCAAGACAGCCGTTACAAAGGAGAAGCTGAAAGTTGATGCAGATAAGCTTACCCTTTGTGAAAAAGAGACATATGATGTTGCAAGGGTACAGATCACAGCCGTTGACCAGAACGGAAATCGCCTTGCATTTGCAAATAATGCAATAACACTTTCAGTAAGGGGAGCAGTTGAAGTAATAGGACCAAAGCAGATTTCACTTATCGGCGGCGATATAGCTTTCTGGGTAAAGACAAAGGGACAGACAGGCAAAGGCGTTGTCACAATCAAGTCACCGGGCTTTGACGATATCAGAGTTGATTTCGTAGTCGAAAAGGCAGATTAAATCTGCACATAATCCGCACACCGACTGTCGGAAATGAGAAAATATAAGTGCCTGCGGGCAGCGTGACGCTGCACCCATTCCGCACACGAAGTGGCGGTAAGGAACAACTACAATTGCCTGCGAGCAGGCTGAGCCTGCACCCAAGCCGCACACGAAGTGGCGGCAAAAAACAGCTATAAGTGCCTGCGAGTGGGTTCAGACTGCACTAAGCCACAATAAACCACACAATGTTATTTTCTCATAAATAAAAGATTAATGCCTGAGTTTGAGATGAAACCTATTCGAAGGCATTTTGTTTAAGCAGGCTGAGCCTGGCAGCGTGACGATGCACCCAAGTCGCAGCAAACTAAGTTTGCATCCAAATCGCACTCTAAGTGACGGTGAGGAATAACCAAAATTGCCTGCGCCAAAGTTTATGCAAAGAAAAAGATACAAACCAAAGAATCACACAAAACTAACTCCACGACAGCCGCCCACGTCGGCAAAGGAAAGAATATGGAAAGTATTAGAGCGTTTACGCTTTGATGGTGATAAAATAAAACCCTCCAAACTGCCGACGTGAATTTGTGAACGCTTACACATCCAAGCTGACGGCAAAGAAAAAGATATGGAACACAGCAAAACGTTTACACTTAGATGGTGATAAAACTGCACCCTCAGAGCTGCCGTCAGCGGGCGTATGGGAGAAAGCTTGCCTTGCGCTGATTAGTGCTTTCTGTTTTGACAAGAAAAATGCGTTTTTGCCTACTTTTGTCGCTATGGACAAAAGTAGGTGCACCGCCGCAGCATGGGCGGCACAGGCTAAGCCTGATTCATTTCGCACACCAAGATACGGCGCACCGTAGTATAAGTGCCTGCGTTAAAACCTATTCATTTATCAAAGTGCGGGTAAGGAGCAGCAATTTAATCCCGTTGTAGCATGAGTGGCGAAATCAATTCGTTTATCAAAGTGAGCATAAGGAGAAACAAGCCGATTATGCCACACCTGCGGTAACATTAAATCTGAATCGACAGCAGAAAACAAAAAAACCACCTGTAATTACCGGTAAATTCCACTCATAAAGGAGCAGAAAAAATGGGCAAAGAATTTGAAAAAATACTCAAACTTCATGAAAAAAGGTATTCCCGGGAAATGTTTTAAATTAAAAAAGTCTGATATAGTATGGATAACAAAATAAGTGAAAAGGAGCCAAACTATGGAGGTCAAAAGAATAACGCCTATACCTCTTACAAATGATGAGGGCAAAAAGTACGCAGTATATGCCGCAGAGTCGGAGCTTAAAAAGAAAGCGGCAGAAATAAAATATCTTGGCGGCGGTTCATTCGGAAAAGCATTTAAGGTTACTTTTGAGGATAACACAAAAGCGGTGGTAAAGTTTCTCAGAGCAAAGGATATGCTGAAAAAAGAGGCTTATGATTTAAAGCTTCTCGGAGAAAGTACCCCTGTAAAGATGCCTAAAGTGCTTTTTGTCCGTCAGGCCGATGATAAAATCCCCGTTGACTGTTACGGCATGGAAATGCTTGAGGGCAGAAACGCCTGTATGGATGTTTCATTTTTTCTCACTAGCCGCAAAAAGCGAATGGAATTTGCCGAGAATGTGACATCGGCGCTTCACAGCATCCACAGTCATAAGAGCGAGCGTTTCGGAGATACCCTGAATCCCGTTTATGAAACTTGGATTGATTGCTATAAACCCTTTGCCGAGGCAGTTCTCTGTGAAGCTCAAGCACTTTATAATAAGGGTGAGCTTTCGGGTAAAATTATGGATACTATGAATGCCGCATGGGAAAAATTTGACGTGATTTTCTCGGAGCCTGTAACGGAGGCCTGTCTTATACACGGCGATCTCAATATAGCCAATATAATGATAGATAAAAAGGGAAATCTTGCGGGATTCATCGACCCTTTAAATTCCATGTATGCCGACAGGGAATATGATTTGTTTCAGTTTTATAATCTCACGGGAAAGCACTTTTTCCTTGGTGAAACATACAGAAAGAAATACGGGGAGAGCCGTCACTGTGACGATAAGCTTGCCTTTTACGGACTCTGGAACGAGGTTTTCTGTCTGATTAAATCGGGAGTTCTGGTTGGATTTATAATGAATCCTCTTGTAAAGAACATGAACCGGAGGCTTAAAAACTTATGATTTCCCTTGGAGCAAGAGCGGTGAAAGGGGTTCTGAGAATTGCCACTTACCGTTACAGAAAGAATCATATGTCCCTTTCACGAAATGTGAAAATAAAAGATATGCCTTATACTCCGCCTATAGATTTTGATTACAAAACAGAAATTTTCGGCGGAGTAAAAACAGAAATTTTATCCGTTAAAAACTGCTGTAAAGATAAAATTATTCTCCATATCCATGGCGGAGGAGCGGCGTTGGGGATGAATCTTATGTATAGAAAGATGGCTCAAAGATATGCCGAAACAGGTTATGCTGTTTACAGCATCGATTATAATGCGGGTAAGGAAAAGGTGCATCCGTCACTGCTCAATGAGTGCCTATCCGCTTATGAGGGTATGATAAAAAGCGGAATCGAACCGAAGAGGATAATTATGGTCGGTGACAGTATGGGGGCAAATTTGGCTTTGGCTCTTTGCCTTAATCTCCGTGACAGGGGAGAAGAGCTTCCTGCTGCCATTGCGGCAGTTTCTCCTTTTATAGATTTAACTGCAAGCGGCGACTCCTACCGCAAAAACTGTTATACAGATCCTCTTTATTCATTGCCTAAAAATCAGAGCTTTGAGGAAAACGAAAAATACATAAGACGCAAAACGCCTTATTGCGGAACCAGTGACCCGAAAGACCCGTATCTTTCGCCGGCATTCGGGGATTACAGCGGCTTTCCTCCAATGCTCATTCAGTGCGGAGACTGCGAAACCTCCGAAAGTGACAGCGATATGCTTTATGAGAGAGCAAAGAGAGCGGGAGTCAAAGTGACACTCACAAAGTACGAGGGGATGTTCCATGACTTCCAGTATTTTGCTCCCTTTTTAAAGGAGAGCAAAAAGGCGTGGAATGAGATTTACTCTTTCATAAAAAGCATATAGGCAGGCTGAGCCTGCACTCAAGTCACACACTGAGATACAGCTAAAAATAAATATATGTGCCTGCGTCTAAAATAAAACCTAATCGCAGGCATATATATTTTTCTATTACTCTATTTAGGTGTGCGAAATGAAAGCGGACGTGTCCGCCGCACACGAAGTAACGTTAAGAAACAACTATAAGCGCCTGCGGCAGCGTGACGCTGCACCCAATTCACACTCGAAGTGACAGTAAAAAGTATCTATAATTGCCTGCACCCGAGTTTATGCAAAGAAAAAGATACAAACCAAAGAACCACATAAAACTAACTCCCCGACAGTCGCACACGTCGGCAAAGGAAAGAATATGGAAAGTATTAGAGCGTTTACGCTTTGTTGGTGATAAAACAAAACCTTCCAAACTGCCGACGTGAATTGGTGAACGCTTACGCCACCAAGCTGACGGCAAAGAAAAAGATATGGAACACAGCAAAACGTTTACACTTAGATGGTGATAAAACTGCACCCTCAGAGCTGCCGTCAGCGGGCGTATGGGAGAAAGCTTGCCTTGCGCTGATTAGTGCTTTCTGTTTTGACAAGAAAAATGCGTTTTTGCCTACTTTTGTCGCTATGGACAAAAGTAGGTGCACCGCCGCAGCATGGGCGGCAAAATCTACTCGTTTATCAAAGTGCGGGTAAGAAGCAGCAAGTTAATCCCTCCGCAGCATGAGCGGCACAGGCTAAGCCTGCTTTATTTCGCACACCAATGCTCATGTGCCATAAAGTAACACATAAGAATTGATAGACAGCAGCCCACTATTCCGCAGCAACAGCGAGTTGCTTGTTAAAACCCCGTTTTGAAGTTATAATGAGTAAAAACAACCTTTAGGAGGGACGGGCATGGAAATACAAGGTATTCTTAAAAATTTACGCGAGAAAAACAACCTTACGCAAGAACAACTGGCTGAACGTGTGCAAGTTACCCGACAGGCGGTTAGTCGCTGGGAAACAGGCGAAACACAGCCAAATACAGATACCTTAAAACTGTTATCACGAGTTTTTGATGTGTCAATCAATACGCTTCTGGGTTCTCCACGGCAACTTGTTTGTCAGTGTTGCGGAATGCCATTGAATGAAGATGGTCTGATTAGCCGAGAACCAGACGGAAGCTATAACGAGGACTATTGTAAATGGTGCTATGCTAATGGGGAATTTGCATATCAATCCAAGGAATCTTTGTTGGATTATCTGGTTGCGAATATGCCAAATCCCGATAACGCAGATGAAAAAACCAGACGTAATCAGTTTGATTTGTATCTTTCGCAGTTAAGGCATTGGAAATAACTATATTGTCATAGCAAAGCCAGCCGAGCCAGTCAACGATAAAATGAACGCCGCTCCGCGTCGTCGTTGACAGCCCCGCCTGCCTTTGCTGGTAGGCAATCAAGGGGCGACAGCAAGGAGTGCTGCCGCCCCGCACTATTATCAGAGAGGGGGAATTTCCATGACCGAAGATGAAGCCTACAAAGTGCATATCCAGTACACATTCAATGCCTTTTGTAAGATTGTCATTCGTCACGCAGCCATAGACAAGATTTTGAAGCTGCGCCGGAGGTGGGAACGGGAAGTTTCCCTTGACTATCTGATGAATGAGAAGTTTGTCCAGCTTGCCGAGCCGGAGCAGCTTGAAGAATATCTTTTTACCGCCTGCGACCAAACCGCCGTTTTGTATCATGCGGAACTTGCCGCCGCCCTTGCCCGTTTGCCGGAGCAGACACAGGAAGAAATTTTCCGCTATCACTTCCTGCGCCAGCCGCAGCGAGTGATCGGCGTACATATCGGACGGACACGCAGCACAGCGGGGCGGCATATCCAGCTTGCTTTGAAACGGTTGCGGCGGCTCATGGAGGGGAAAGACCATGAGTAAACTTCTCCCCTATGAAACAATCGTCAAAGCGCATGAGGGCGACCCGGACGCGGTAAACGCCGTTCTTTCCCACTACGCCGGATATATCCGCTACTTTTCCAAAGTACACGGGCAGGTCAACGCCGAGGTTGAGGAATATGTGAAACAACAGCTAATTGCCGCGCTATTCAAGTTCAGATTTGACCGATAAGCATAGACATTGCACTGTAGATATGGTAAAATCAGAGTAACCGCAAATTTGTCAGTTGCTATCTTGAAAGGAGCCGCACTATGGAAGAATTAAAAACTATTATGCAAAAATTTGTTGCATCCGGTTGGGATTTAATAGCTATTCCCGCGCAACAATGGTTAGACGGAAAATCTGATAAAGAATCTTTAATATCAGCAATTAAGCAGGCTGATGAGGAATGTGGAAGTTGCGGGTGTGAATTAGACCCATTGTATAAAAGAGCGTTGGAACTGCTTTAAGACACCGCAAAATCACTTTCAACATCATTTGCCTGATAGCCTTTTACTAAACTGAATACCAGCCGTCACCGGCGGCCAGCGAAAGCAGTAAGTCTGAAAAAGATTTGCTGCTTTTTTTGTTGTCCGTTTGGCAAAATCGCAAAGCCACCCGTAGTAGGTAGGTGAAGCCAGAAAAAGCTGCCTGCCCCGTTTGGCAAATTTCAAAACGCGGTGTTGTAGGGAGTGAAAGGAAAATTTCTCTGCCCCGCCGGTTGCCAAATTCCCTTTTCCCGCATTACAGAGGCAAAAGAAAGTTTGTAGCAATCCCCGTCCAGCGGGTAGCTGTCGGCTTCTCATTTGTATCTTTGGCGAAAAGAGATAAAGACCGCAGCCAGCGGGCAGCGAAGCCCCTCTCCGGCGTCATATTGGCGAAAAAAAGGCCGCGCACAGCGGGCTGAAAGCCCCGCCCCGTTCGCTCTATGTACGGAAAAGCCCAGACAGGGGCAGTCTGCGGCAGTCTTAGAGCAAGTTTCTACCACGGTGCCAAAATCCGCAATTCTGCGGTTTTGCCCC
>OGWT01001488.1_pt1 | contig 17777 bp, 18 predicted proteins | sample 1576101 | NCBI WGS metagenome assembly OGWT01 (sample SAMEA3541481, study PRJEB24748) | human gut metagenome | biome: human gut; feature: human-associated habitat; material: faeces | place: China | collected 2012 | reverse complement strand
GGCAAGGTGGTCAGCCAGCAGCCGGCTCATTTCTTCCAGCAGCTTTTTATCGTGATCATTGCGGGCCAGCAGCGCCAGTTTGCTTTCATAGCGTTCCAGAGTATGCTCTACCCGTTTGATAAGGTCATGTATCGCTTGTCTTGATACTTCAAGTTCATCGGCTATCTCAGCCAGCGAAAGGTCGTCGCAGAAATACAGCTCCAGACATTTTTGCTGTTTTTCGGTGAGCAGGCAGCCGTAGGCATCGAACAAACGTCCTAACCGTACTCTTTGCTCCAAACTGTTTTCCTGCATTTCAATCACCAAAATCTTTACATATTTTATCCGACTTTGGTATTATATCGAAAATCGCAGAGGCTGTCAAGCATTTTTACTTGTCACCATCAAACAAGGCGTCGACAAATTTATCGGCTTCAAAGGGCCGGAAATCCATAATGCCTTCGCCGACACCGATCCACTTAACAGGCAAGCCAAGTTCTTCTTTGATAGCAATAACGACACCGCCTTTAGCCGTACCGTCGAGCTTGGTCAGCACAACACCGGTGACGTTGGCGGTTTCCATAAAGACTTTCTCCCAAGGCCTGAATCCGACGTTCTGCCCGACGACAGACCGCGTTCTGCCCTGTCGTTGCATCCAGCACGAGAAAGGTTTCATGCGGAGCTTCTGGTATCTCGCGTTTGATGATGCGGTGTACTTTCTCCAACTCGTTCATCAGATTGGTTTTATTATGCAGCCGTCCGGCAGTGTCAATAAAAAGTACGTCGACATTGCGGGCAATAGCGGCTTTGACAGCGTCAAAAACCACGGCAGCCGGGTCAGCGCCTTCTTCGTGACGGATAACTTCGCAGCCGGCACGCTCGCCCCAAATCTGCAGCTGTTCGGCAGCGGCGGCACGGAAGGTATCGCCGGCAGCCAGCATGACTTTGTATTTGAACAGATGAAAATAGTTGGCCAGCTTGCCGATAGTAGTGGTTTTACCAACACCATTGACGCCCACGACAAGAATAACCGTAGGTTTGGCACCGATACGGGTACGCTGTCCTTCGTCCTGCAGCATTTCGGCAATATATTTTTTGAGGAACGGCATAACCTGCTCCGTCCCCTCGATTTCTTTCTTTTTAGCAGCCTGACGAACAGCATCGATAAGCTTTTCTGTGGTTTTGACACCAACATCACCGCTCAGAAGGATCATTTCCAGTTCTTCCAGAAAGTCTTCATCGACTTTAGCCGACATACCTACAAGTTCTTCGATACGGTCAGTAAAGTTGCGGCGGGTCTTGCTGAGTCCGTCTTTCAGTCGTTCTAAAAATCCCATGTTCTCACTCCTTTTCGCTCAATTTGACAGATAGTAATTTAGAAACACCGGATTCCTCCATGGTAACGCCGTGCAGAACATGCGCGGCTTCCATAGTGCCTTTGCGGTGTGTGATAACAATAAACTGCGTGCTTTCGGCATAGGCTGCCAAGAATTTCGCAAAGCGGTCAACGTTAGCTTCGTCAAGCGCCGCATCTATTTCGTCAAGGATACAGAAGGGCGAAGGCTGATAGCTGAGCAGAGCGAACAGCAGGGCGATAACCGTCAGGGCCCGCTCGCCGCCTGATAGCAGGAAGAGGCTCTGCAGTTTTTTACCGGGAGGCTGCACTTCGATATCGATGCCGCTGCCTAAAACATCATTAGGGTCAGTAAGTTTTAAAGCAGCAGTACCGCCGCCGAATAAACGCACATAACAATCGGAAAAATATTCGTTTATTTTTCCGAAGGCCTCTTTGAAGCGTTTGGCCATACCGGAATTGATTTCGCTGATAACTGCTTCCAGATTGGCTTTGGCCTCTGAAAGATCGCTGTATTGACGCTGTAAAAATTCGTAGCGTTCGCTGACAGCTTCATATTGTTCGATTGCCGCAGGATTTACCGGGCCTAAGGTTTCAATTTCACGCTCCAGACGCAGTTCACGCCGACGTAAAGCCGCATCGCTTTCATCCAGCAGATCACCGCTGGCACGTGCTTCGTCCAGAGTAATACGGTATTCAGTCGCCAGCTGTTCCAGAGCATGGTCATAGTCGCTGTTTTGACGTACCATTTCCATCGCTGCCTGATTGCGCCTGGTTTCAGCAACAGTCAGTTCTTTTTTCAAAGAATCCAGCCTCTCGCCTGCCACTGCCTGCTTTTCAGTAATGGCAATACGTTTGGCCCCGAATTCATCTTTACCGCCGACAACGGTCTGTAATTCGGCCAGTAATGCGGTACTGCTGGCAGCCAGCTGTTCAGTGCTGGTTTTGCTGGCCGTTATCACGTCAAGCAAATGCTTTTGCTCGTCTTCATTAGCAGCGAGTTCCTGCTGCATACGCCCCATATCGGCATCAAGCTGCTGCATCCGCTCGGCCATCATCGTAGTCCGTGCGGCAGTCGATTCCAGTTCGACCCTGGCATCCTGCAGACGATTGCGGATAGATGCCAGAGCGCTGTGGTCTGCGGCCGTTTGTTTCTGCAGATCATCCAGCAGCTGTTTGCCCTGTGCGTCTTCGGCTTCCAGAGCCGTTAGCTGCGGGCGCAGGTCGGTAAGCTGCTGGCGAGCTGCCATATATTCCTGAGAAACCTGATTACGGTCATCCAGCAGAAGCTCCAGCCGTTCCGCAGCCTGACGCTGCTCTGCGCTTAAACGCTCCAGAGCTACGCCCAGCTCAGCTTTGCGGATTTCCTTCTGCTGCAGGTCCTGGCGCAGTTCCACCAGTTTGTTGTTATAAACTTTTAAGGTGCCTTCGTGTTCTTCAAGCAGCTCCTGATATCCCAACAGCTCACGGCGCAAGACACCTGCCTTTTGTTCCTGTTCGTCGATCTCTTTGCCGCGCGACAGAAAACCGGCTTCCTTCTGCTGCCTGCTGCCGCCGGTCAGCGAACCGCCGGCATTGACGACATCTCCCGCCAAAGTAACGACTCTGGTACGAAAGCTGCTTTTTTTGGCGGCTGCCAAAGCGGCATCCATATTGTCCGCTACCAGCACCCGACCCAGCAAAAATTTAAAGATCGGCGCCAGTTTTATATCATAGCCGATCAGATCGGCAGCAAATCCCCGAATACCCGGCAGTTTTGCCAGTGCCTCTTCTTCACTGCGGCGTTCATAATATTTGATAGTATCAAGCGGCAGGAAGGTCGCCCGGCCGGCCTGACGCTGTTTAAGATAGGAGATAGCCTTTTTGGCGGCTTCCGAACTGCCCATAACAAGGTTCTGCGCCGCTCCTCCTAATGCAGTTTCTATTGCAACTACATATTCAGGCTGCACTTCGATCAGTTCGGCGGCAACACCGATAACGTCACTGCGCCAGGGTTCCTGCGACTGCAGCACTGTTTTGATCCCATAGCCAAAGCCTTCATAGCTTTTCTGCATATTCTGCAGCAGGTTCAAACGGCTTTCCAGCGCTGTGATCCTGTTTTGACAGTCTTTATGCTGCGACAGAACTTTATTCAGCGCTTCGGTTTCTTCGGCAGCTTTAGCACTCACTTCCCTGCCATCGCGTTTAATAAGCTCCAAAGAGTTTTCTACATTGCTCTGCTCATCGTTCATATTACGGTAACGGGTCTGCAGTTCTTCGCCTGCGGTTTCTGCTTCGGCGATGCTCTTTTTAAGGGCGTCACGCTTACGCATCCGCTGTTCCTGCTCCTGCTCCAGTCTACGGATCTCATTCCGCAGATTGACCATTGTACGCATATTATCGAAAGCAGCTGTTTTCATATCTTCCATTGCCGCTTCAGCTTCGCTGATACGTGTTTCTTTTTCTGCCTGTTCTCCGGTCAGCCTGCTTACCAAAAGCTGTGCGGCAGCCTGCTGCGCTTCTAAACGGTCATAATCCACGACCATCGTTTTGAGCTGAGTATCCAAAGCTGCGATCTGTTCCTGCAGCTTTTTGCCCTGCTCTTCCAAACGCAGTCCTGATTTTTCGCTTTGCCGAACACGCTCTGCCAACACAGCTTCCTGACCACGCAGTTTTTCCAGAGCTGTTTCTTTTTCTTTGATATCGTCCTGAATACGGTTATAGGCTTCACTGAGCTTATCCAGCTCCATTTGTAAGGCACTGCATTCAGCTTCCTGTGTGCTGACGGCAGTAGCGCGTTCCAGTACTTTATTTTCAAGTTCGGCATCCTGTGTGTTCAGCTTCTGCCGAATATTTTCAATATTTTCTATCTTGTGCACAAATTGGGTCAGTTTGCAGGCACGCAGTTCTTTATCCAGCAGATTGAATTTGCGTGTTTGTTCTGCAGCAAGGCGCAGAGGCTCGACCTGACCTTCGACTTCGGCTTTGATGTCGTTGATGCGGGTCAGGTTGGCAGCGGTATCGTCCAGACGCCGCATAGCTTCTTTTTTACGCATCCTGAACTTGGCAATACCAGCGGCTTCTTCAAATAAAGCGCGGCGTTCTTCAGGACGGCTGTTCAGTATTTCATCGATCTTATTCTGACCGATAATGGACATGGAACCACGTCCCAGACCAGTATCTGCCAAAAGGTCAAGAATGTCTTTTAAACGGCAGTTCTTTTTATTGATGGAGTATTCGCTGTCACCGCTGCGAAAAACGCGGCGGGTAATGCTTACTTCATCAAAATCAAGGCTGAGGCGATGGTCGCTGTTGTCAAAAACCAGCGTCACTTCGGCAACACCCAAAGGCCTGCGCTTGCCGCTGCCGGAAAAAATAACATCTTCCATTTTGCTGCCGCGCAGATATTTGGCGCTTTGCTCGCCCAGTACCCAGCGGATCGCATCAGAAATGTTGCTCTTGCCGCTGCCGTTAGGTCCAACGATTGCCGTAATGCCCGAACCGAAGCTTAATTCAATTTTATCTGCAAAGGATTTGAATCCATAAGTCGAAAATGACTTTAAATGCACAAAATCACCCAATCTGCAATATTCTATCAGTATATTTTACCATAGATGAAGGTTTCATACAATTATATGACTCAACGCACTTTTTTAATCAAATGCTGCCGTTATGCTTGAGAAGTAAAAAGTATTTTTTGAAACACTTTTGCTGTATTTCAGGCCGTTTTGTAAAATATTTTTACATTTTTTTATCCTGATGCTAAAAATAACGATTTAATTATGATATAATATGAACACTTGGCAAGACAGCAGAAATGCTGCCAAGTGCCATAATAACCCCGGGTCCTGGCGCCCGGACAAAATTTATCAGCAGTGAGGGGATTTTACATGAAACTTTCAGCACGTATCCAAAGTTTGACTTCTTCACCTATCAGAAAGCTGTCGCCGTATGCAGATGCAGCTAAAGCGAAGGGTAAAAAAATCTACCATCTGAATATCGGACAGCCCGATATCAAAACTCCTGACCAGTTTATGGAAAGCATCCGCACTTATGACGAGCAGGTAATTGCTTATGGCAATTCCAAAGGCGAAGGTTTTCTGATCGAAGCGATACGCAAATACTATGCCGAAAAAGGTATGGATTTTGCTGCCGATGATATTTTTATTACCAACGGCGGCAGCGAAGCTTTGATTTTTGCTGTCATGGCCTTATGTGATCCAGGAGACGAGATCATGGTATTCGAGCCGTTTTATGCTAACTATACTACTTTTGCCAGAGAGTTCGGCGCTAAAATCAACGCTGTACAGACAAATGTGACTGACGGTTACCATCTGCCTGACGCTGCTGCTATCGAAGCGCAGATCACGCCCAGAACAAAAGCTGTTTTACTGACTAATCCCGGTAATCCGACCGGTGTTGTTTATACACAGGAAGAAATGGATATGATTTCAGCAATCGTCCGCAAATATGACCTGGCTTTGATCGCTGACGAGGTATACCGTGAATTTGTTTATGACGGCGCTTACCGCAGCTTTGGCACAATGCCCGAGCTTGCCGACAACCTGATCATCATTGATTCGGTTTCTAAACGCTACAGTGCCTGCGGCGCCCGTATCGGCTGCATAATTAGCAAAAACAAAGAGCTTGCCAAGCAGATTATCAAATGCTGCCAGGGCCGTCTGTGCAGCCCGATTCTGGAACAGGTCGGCGCAGCCGCTTTATATACTACTCCCGTCAGCTATCTGGAGGAAGTGAATCAAGAGTACAAAAAACGCCGCGATACGATCGTTGCCGCGCTTAAAGAGCTGCCTGGCGTAGTTGCTTCCGATCCGAAGGGAGCCTTTTATATTATGGTGCAGCTGCCCGTAGACGATGCTGAAAAGTTTGCTATCTGGACTTTGGAAAATTTTGCTATTTATAACGAAACTGTTATGTTCGCTCCCGGCAACGGTTTCTACAGCGACCCTGAGTTGGGGGTTAATGAGGCTAGGCTGGCCTATGTTCTCAATTGTGATGATTTGAAAAAGGCAATTTATATCCTTGGTGAAGCACTGAAGGCATATCCAGGAAAAACTAACTGATAACTAAAGTAAAAGCCTTGAATACAAAAAGTATTCAAGGCTTTTTTATTTTTTAACGTCCGGTATTGATAACCTGCCACGCTTCCAAAAGCTTAGTCAGGCTCCAGCGGGCATTGGCCGGGCTGGTAGAAGGCAGGAAATGCACAGTAATCCTCTGCAGATCGAGCTGTCTGGTATATTTTTTAAAGGCGGCGGCAGCTTTGCCTCCATTACAGCAGATAGTATGTATCTGCGGATGATTCTGCAAAAATCCGGCCAGATCGTTAGGCTGCTCGCAGGTAATATCCGAATCAAGACTGCCTTCACGTTCGCAGTAACCCAGTACGTCCCAAAGAGCTATACAGTTATCTAAAAGCATCTGCTTTTTATCCGCATAATCCAAAGGAACCTCAGCATAGCCTAAAAGCATCGTCACCAACGGCCAAAAACGATTCTGCGGATGGCCGTAATACTGCTGCATCTGCAAGGAACGAACACCGGGCATGGAACCGAGAATGAGCAGCCTGCTGTCTGTGTCAGCGACCGGGTCAAAGCTCTGACATTCACTCATCGTCCAACCTCCAGCTTATCATAATACGTTCTGCATCAGGCCCGGCCTTGATATTTACAGGAACCGGTCCTGCAAGCTGCTGCCAGCGCCGCAGATTATTGTTTTTCAGCCCGCGCAGCTTTGATTCCAGCTTGCTCGGGCAGGTTATTACTATGTTTCCCGCGCCTTGGCAAAACAGCCTCTGCAGCTGCGGAGTCAGTTCGGCATAGAGCAAAAAGCTTTGCACAAGTTCACCAAAAGATGGGTGGAACGGTCCAGCAACAATATTACCTTCACTGCACAACTCTTCATCGGCCTGCAAGCCAACACGAATGACTTTGATCCCCGCCAGGGTTAATTTGCTGTATACATAAGCACTTTGCTCAACTGCTGCTTCCAGTGTCAGAGGCTCAAATTCACCACGTTCGTAAATATGCTCAAGCGGCGTGCCTTTTATTACCAGCAAGGGATAAATACGGGCAAAAGAAGGACCGAGCCTGAGCACCTGCTCAACCGTAGCTTTGACGCTGTCAAAGCTTTGACCAGGCATACCTACCATTAACTGCAGACCGATCTCAAAGCCATACTGTTTCAGCAAAGAAACAGCCTTATAAACATCGGTGGCCTGATGCCCCCGCTCTGCCGCTGCCAGAACATTATCGTCCAGCGACTGCACACCCAGTTCTACCGTTTTTACGCCGTGTGCCTGCAGCAGCTCTAACCGGGCGGCATCAATATAATCTGGTCGGGTAGATAAGCGAACACTGCCAATAACACCTTCCGCCAAAAGTTTATCTACAGGTCGGAAAAGTTCTGTCTGCAAGTCGGCCGGCAAACCTGTAAACGAGCCGCCGTAAAAAGCCGCTTCGTTGGAAGGGCCCGGTTTGATCCATTGCAGATAGCGTTCGAGCTGCTGCTCTACGTCTCTCGACGACGCAGTCTGCTGACCGCTGATAGTTTTTTGATTACAGAACACGCACTGGTGCGGACAGCCCGCATGCGGTATAAACACAGGTATGATTGCCACTGCCCTGCCTCCTTGCATTAAACGTTTATTATAATGCGGCTTATTAGTGCGCCTGCATTTTTATCAACATGCTTGATAATTGCATTATACCCGTATCACCGCTCCCGGTCAATGCCAGCCATCCGCCCTGGTGTCATTCACAAAATTTTACTTGCCTTTTTTAGAAAATGTTGTTATAATTCAATTAGTCCGATTTCGGACTTTATAAAAAAAGGAGGGCGCTTATGCATAAAGAGCTGCAACGGATACGCCACGGCTACTACGACCTTTGGTTCGGCACAAACGCCGTCTATGAACGCTGGGCCAAATCACACGGACTCAATAACAATTTACTGCTGACCCTGTATTTGCTGAAGGAATTTCCAAATGACTGTACCCAGCATCTGATCTGCGAAAAACTGATGCTGCCCAAACAGACGGTCAACAGTATTCTGTCCGGATTGGAAGACAAAGGCTTCGTCGAAAAAATAATCAGCCCTACTGATAAACGCGTCAAGCTGTTGGTTTTTACCAGTCAGGGTGCTGCTTATGCCGACGGGCTTTTACAAAAAATGGATGATTTTGAAGAACGGGCGCTGCGTAATATGACTGACGCCCAGCGCAACGCACTGCTGGAAGGCGGCTTTGCCTGGATGAAGGCTTTACGTGACGCCATAGATGATTAGGCGGATATCATGGGATTTGTATATTTAGGTTTAGCTATTGTTTTGGAATTACTAGGCACAACATTTTTGAAATACACACTGGGCTTTACTAAGCTGTCACCTTCGCTGGTAGTAGTTGCAGCTTACACAGGCGCTTTTTATTTTCTGTCCCGTTCACTGCAGTTTATTGATTTGAACATTGCGTATGCAACCTGGGCAGGTATCGGTGTCGTTGCCGCAGCCATCATTTCAATGCTGGTCTTTCACGAAAGCATCAACGCCATCGGCGCCGTCGGTATGGCTTTGGTCGTCAGCGGCGTAGTTCTGCTGAACCTGTATGGACCTTCACACTGAGCTGAACAGCAGACAAAGAAAACCCTTGCCGGTAAACCGGCAAGGGTTTATTTTATTTAGGAAATCCTGTCAAAGGCGCGCCCATTTTTTCAAGAGCGCTTTTAGCAGCCTGCTGTTCCGCTTCCTTTTTCGTCCTGCCTTCGCCTGAACCGATATGTTTACCGTTAACGGAAACAATGGTGGCAAAATGTTTGTTATGTTCAGGACCTTTGGAACCGATCAGCTCATAGACGATATCAACATCGCCATCCTGCTGCGCAACTTCCTGCAGCCTTGTTTTAAAATCACTGCAAATGCCGTGCGTACAGATAAAATCCAGCTCGGCTTTCATTAACCCCAGTAAAAATACACGGGCTGCTTCCATACCCTGGTCTAAATAATAAGCCCCAAGTACAGATTCAAAAGCGTCGGCCAGGATAGAAGCGCGTTCGCGTCCTCCTGACAAACCTTCTCCCTTTCCTAAAAGCAGGTAATCACCAAGATTTATTTTACGGGCATATTCAGCCAGAGATGCTTCGCAGACGATATGGGCCCTGAGCTTGGTAAGTTCTCCTTCGTTAAGGTTGGGGAAAGTGCAGTACATATATGTACTGACGATAACGCTGAGCACGGAGTCGCCTAAAAATTCTACGCGTTCGTTATGTTCCGGACGCGGTAATTCTTTAGATTCGTGAGCGTATGATGTATGCGTCAGAGCGCTGTTCAGAAGTTCCAGCTTGTGCATTTCGATGCCAAGGCTTTGACAGAACTTCAGCAGCTGCTCTTTGCGCGTGTCTTGCATTTAAATCACTCTATTCTCAATTAAGCTTGATATTTTTTGAAGAGAATGGTGGCATTATGGCCGCCAAAGCCGAAGTTATTGGACAGAGCCGCTCTTACTTCTGCTTTACGGGCTACGTTAGGAACATAGTCGAGGTCCAGACCTTCTTCTAAATCAGGGTCTTCATAGTTGATCGTCGGAGGGATAATACCATTCTCAATGGTCATGACGGTAGCAATTGCTTCTACGCCGCCTGCAGCGCCCAGCAAATGTCCTGTCATGGATTTGTTGGAGCTGATAGTCATTTTATAAGCATGATCGCCAAAAACCTTTTTAGCAGCTAAAGTCTCATTCAAATCATTACGATGGGTAGAAGTACCATGAGCGTTGATGTAATCAACGTCTTCCGGTTTCATACCAGCATCGTCGATAGCCTGCTGCATGCACAGGGCAGGCATTTCACCGCTCGGATCAGGAGCAGTGATGTGATAAGCGTCGGCATTCATGCCAAAGCCTACTACTTCAGCATAGATATGAGCTCCACGTGCCAAAGCATGTTCCAGCTCTTCCATAACTACTACGCCGGCACCTTCACCCATAACAAAACCGTCGCGTTTTTTATCGAACGGACAGGAAGCCTTTTCAGGATGTTCGTTGTTGGTGGAAAGAGCTTTCATGTTACCGAAGCCTGCTATAGCAACAGGAGAAACAGCAGCTTCTGTGCCGCCTGCGATCATAATATCGGCATCGCCATATTGAATAGTGCGCAGAGCGTCGCCGATACAGTTAGTGCCGGTAGCACAAGCTGTGATGATAGCGGTATTAGGTCCTTTAAAGCCTAAAGCAATAGAAATCTGGCCGGCAGGCATATTCGGGATCTCCATCGGAATGAAGAACGGACTGATTTTGCCTGGACCTTTTTCGCCATATTTTAAAGACTGCTCGAGGGAGGGATGGATGCCGCCAATGCCGCTGCCAACGCAAACGCCGGCACGAACGGGATCAATTTTTTCCAGATCGAGTTCAGCATCTTCCACTGCCAGTTTAGCAGCCGCTACAGCAAACTGGGTCACACGATCCATACGTTTGCCTTCTTTTTTATCGCCATAGTTAGCGAAATCAAAATCTTTAACTTCGCCTGCAATTTTAGTGGTGAAGCCAGGATCAGAAGCATCAAACTGGGTAATGAGACCGATACCGGATTTACCAGCGATCAGATTGCCCCAAAATTCATCTTTGCCGATGCCGATTGGAGTAATCGGGCCAACACCGGTAATAACGACTCGTCTTTTCAAAATAAATCACCTCAAATTAAATTTTTGCTATTTCTTCTTTCAGTCTTCTGAAAATTTCTTTCACGGGTAAAATTTCTTTGATCTTCCACATATTGGCACCTGTAAAAACAAGGCCGGTTTCAACATCGCCCTGTTGAGCTCTGGTGAGCGCGCGGATGATGCAGAAGCTGCGGGAACATTGTTTAAGGCAGTTATCACAGGTGCGGGGACGCGGCTGCGTACCTTCCAGAACCTGTTTGGCAAAAGGATTAAGGATCGCCCTGCCTTTATAGCCAACGGGACTGTCGATCTGTACAACGTCCTCTTTGGTCATTTTGAGATATAATTCTTTCAGCGCCGGAGCACCGTTGGATTCTTCGCTGGCGGCAAAACGACTGCCCATCTGCACACCGCTGGCCCCTAATTTAAGAAGCTCCGCTACAGCTGCACCGTCAGTAGCTCCGCCGGCGGCGATAACCGGAATATTGACCGCCTTGACAATATCAGGCAGAATATCTTTGATGGACTGTTGAGTCCCAAGATGTCCTCCCGCCTCTGTTCCTTCCACTACAATAGCGGCTGCACCGAGCTTTTCAGATATTTTAGCTAGTTTGACAGAGGAAACGATGGGCACTACGGCTACGTTATGTTCACGCCCCACGGCGAAAATATCTCTTGAAAAACCGGCACCGGCAACGATCAGGTCAATTTTTTCTTCGGCAGCAGTGTTAATTAGCCCAAGAAATTCGCGGGCCGCAACCATTGCATTAATGCCGATGATGCCTTTCCCGCCGGTAAGCTTTCTGGCCAGCCGGATCTCTTTACGCAGCTCGTCAAACGCCATGCCGGACGCTGCGATGAGTCCTATTCCGCCTTCCTGCGCAACGGCTGCCGCCAAACGCGCGGTAGACAGTCTGATAGCCATTCCGCCTTGTATGATCGGTACTTCGGCTGTCAAATCACCTATTTTAAGTACTGGTAGTTTCAACAAATATCCCCCATTTCAGGACTACTGCAACTGTCAGGGAAAGCTCCTAAGAGCTTTCCCTTGAGCTGCTAAAAGATTATTTTTCTTCATCCAACATTTTGACTGCATCAGCCACGGTGCGGATTTTTTCAGCTTTTTCGTCAGGGATTTCAACTTCAAATTCCTCTTCGAAAGCCATGATTAATTCAACGATGTCGAGGGAGTCAGCGCCCAGATCATCGATGAAGGATGATTCCATCTTTACTTCATCAGCGTCAACGCTCAATTGCTCGACAGTAATGTCTCTTACTTTTTCGAAAGTGCTCATTTACGATTCACCTCCTTCCAAAGGTCTTTTTTTAAGAATTGCATAATTACATTACCATACCACCGTCAACATGTAAAGTCTGACCGGTTATGTAAGCAGCATCGTCACTTACAAGGAACAATACTGCCTTGGCAATATCTTCAGGTTCGCCAAGACGCGCCAGCGGGATACCGGCTTCCATATCGGCTACTACTTTTTCTGGTAAAACGCTGGTCATATCAGTTTTGATAAAACCAGGTGCAACACCGTTAACAGTGATGCCACGGGCTGCAACTTCTTTAGCTACAGATTTGGTGAAACCGATGCAGCCTGCTTTTGCTGCAGCATAGTTGGCCTGACCGGCATTGCCCATTACACCTACGACAGAGGTGATGTTGACGATACGGCCCGCTCTTTGTTTCATCATGTATTTGACAGCTGCTTTAGTGCAGTTGAAAACACCTTTGAGGTTAGTGTTCAGCACTGCGTCCCAATCTTCTTCCTTCATACGCATCAGTAGATTGTCACGAGTGATGCCTGCATTATTGACTAAAATGTCGATACGGCCGAATTCTTTGATAACGGCATCGATCATTTCAGTGCAGACTTCAAGCTGGGCAACGTCACCCTGCAGCAGCAGAACTTTGCGTCCCATAGCTTCGATTTCAGCAGCCACTGCTTCAGCAGCAGCTTTGTTACCGGCATAATTGACAGCGACATCAGCTCCTGCAGCTGCCAGCGCCACTGCGATAGCTTTACCGATACCGCGGGAAGCACCTGTAACCAGTGCGATTTTACCTTCTAACTGCATTTTAACGAACCTCCTTAAAATAAGCAAGTGTTTTTTCAAGGCTTGCTTCATCTTCGACGTTCAAAGCAGCCATACCCTTGGCAATTTTTTTAGTAAAACCGGACAGAACCTTGCCTGGACCGACTTCGACAAAAGTATCGACGCCGCCTGCGATCATATGGTTGACAGAGGTTTCCCAAAGTACAGGCATAGCAGCCTGACGGATCAGAGATTCTTTGATTTCTTCTCCTTTGGTAACTTCAGTTGCAGTTACATTAGCTACGACAGGAATCTTAGCGTCGTGGAAGGTAATAGTTTCAAAAACTTCAGCCAGACGTTTGGAAGCCGGCTGCATAAGAGTGCTGTGGAAAGGTGCGCTTACGGGAAGAAGAACAGCGCGTTTGGCGCCGGCTTCTTTCAACGCCGCCAAAGCTTTATCCACTGCGCCTACAGAGCCTGCAATAACGACCTGGCCAGGGCAGTTGAAGTTTACTGCCTGTACAGCTTCACCGCATTCAGCTTCAACAGTACGGCAGATATCAATGATTTTATCGCTTTCAAGACCTAAGACAGCGGCCATGCTGCCTTCGCCAACAGGAACAGCTTCCTGCATGAACTGGCCACGTTTACGAACGATACGGACAGCATCAGCAAAGTCCAAAGCACCTGCCAAAACCAAAGCAGAATATTCACCCAGGCTGGACTGTGACGGAACGAAAGCAGGATATGACAATGAACTGACAAGAATCATTGCAGAGAATGTTGATATTCCAGTGATCGCATCTGGTGGTGCGGGGAATAAAGAACATTTTTATGATACATTGACAGAAGGAAAAGCAGATGCAGCATTGGCGGCTTCACTGTTCCATTTTAATGAATTGAAGATATCTGATCTGAAGGAATATCTGGATCAGAGAGGGATCAGTGTCAGAAGATAGAATTATATTATTTGATGATAAGGAAAGAAGACTCTTTTTGTGAGGAGTCGTTGAATTGCAAAACTAAATTCCAGTCTATTTAAGTCAAAACCAGAAGTTAGTTTTGCAAACTTCCCCCAGAAATTACTATTGCAAATAAAAAATTATGATATATTAATGGTTCAGTAACAGAGTCTGAATGGCGTATTTTAAGGAGAAAATACCATGGCTAAAAATACTCATTTAACTCTTGAAGATAGAATCATTATTGAAGTCTCTCTGAAAAATGGAGAGTCCTTTGCTGAGATTGGCAGAAAATTAGAAAAAGATCCTTCTACCATCTCTAAGGAAGTTCGTAATCATATTAAGATCGTTCGTAATAAAAGTTATAATCCTTGTGCAAACCGGGCATCTTGTTCCAAAATCGCAACTGTATGTAAATCTTGCTCTGCTCAATTCCGCTATCTATGCAAACGTTGCGTTGAATATCGCTGTTATGAACTTTGTACAGATTTCGTTGAACTGACCTGCCAGAGATTAAAGAAACCACCTTATATTTGCGATAATTGTATCAGACGTATGCGCTGCAAACTAGAACGCCATCTTTACAGCGCAAAAAACGCACAGGATGAATATGAAGCAATGCGCTCTGAAAGCAGACAGGGAATCTCTGTTTCTGCCGAAGAACTAAATCGGATTGACCAGATTGTTTCGCCACTTATAAAACAGGGACAATCCATCCATATGATATGCGTGAATCATGCAGATGAGATCATGCTGGACGAAAAAACAATCTACAATTATATTGATGCAGGATTGCTGTCTGTCCGTAATATTGATCTTCCACGGAAAGTCCGTTATCGAAAACGCCCGAAGAAAAAAACAGTTAAAGTTGACAAAGCTTGTTTCCGTGGTCGTAGTTATGAAGATTTTCAGAATCATTTAGCTGCTGATCCAGATGTACCTGTTGTGGAAATGGATTCTGTCATCGGTAGTCAGGGTGGGAAAGTCCTTCTGACGATTTATTTCAGAACCAGTAGTCTGATGCTTGCATTTCTCAGGGATGCAAATACCGCAAGGTCAGTTTCTGAAATCTTTGAACATTTATATGAAGTTCTGGGGCATGAAACATTTACTAACTTATTTCCAGTGATCCTTACAGATCGTGGAAGTGAATTTACAGATCCACTGGCAATCGAATTTAATAAAGAGAATCGAAGAAGAACTCATGTTTTTTATTGCGATCCCCAACGTTCTGATCAAAAAGGAAGTTGTGAAGTTACCCATGAAATGATCCGGCGTATCTTGCCACAGGGAACATCCTTTGATGCGTTGAAACAAAAAGACATTGATCTGATGATGAGCCATATCAATTCGTACACAAGAAAAAAGCTGAACAATCAGTCTGCGTACGAACTGTTCAGCTTTCTTCATGGTCAGGAAATCCTTGAAAAACTTAAGATCAAGGAAATTCCTGCAGATAAAATCAACATGACCCCTCTGTTATTGAAAAAATAAAGAAGACAAACGCCATTCAGCATGGAAATAACGACAAAAAGAGGGGTGGAATTTACCTTTGCGAAAAAATAAACTCTAAATTCGACCTCTGGTTTTTGTGACTTCTTTTTTTCAGAAAAGATCATCTTAAAAGAAAGCATAACAGTTTTTAAACTAAAAAACAATTCGTTTGGAAAAGTAATTTCCAGAAAATATATGTTTGCAATATTAACTTCCAGAATATCAATGAAATTTCATGAAATATTGGTTCAAAAACGTAGCTGATAACATTTATATTTATCCCAAATCGACTCCCAGGAATTTAATTTTGCAAACCAGAACCTCAGATTGTAATTCAGCATTACATTCAAAATACTTATATTTTCTATAATATCCTTTCAATTCATTTGAATACTGTTCAATATAGTAAATTATTCTCTCTTTATTTATTATTCGCGGATCACAAAACTTTCTAACCTCATCCTGAGTATTATCTAAAAATGCATGCATTGATTTTTCTCCCCAATCAAATAATATTTCTGGATGAAGTATAATATCATTTAATCTAAAACTTCTACCTTCTCCGCGTGCCAAACATATTATTTCCTTATTTGTTAATGCTTTATATAATTTATTTTTTATAAATTCATCTGAAAACTTTAAACGTCGTCCATCCGAACTTTCAAATTTAGGAATGTTTTTTATCCATTGTTTATCTATGCCATTCATATTATAACCTCACACATACATTTTAAATTAACCATATTACTTATGAAAACTCACGCTAATTCCAAATCAAATTTATATTCATGATATGTAATCAAAAATGGACATCTGTCTATTTTCTTCTTTTCTTATTTTTTCCGTTCCATTTTGTTTACTATCTACTATATCACCTATATTTTTACGAGAAAAATCTGACTATTTTTGTTTCTTATTATGTTTTGTTTTTTTCTTTTGAGAATCCACAGAATTAATTTTGAATTTCAATACTTCATTATAAAAATCTCTTGCTATAGCATGAGTACGTTCATCAATATCAAATTTTCTTCCTTTATCAATAGCATATCTTTCTGCTATATTTCGTGCAGTTTGAAATGAAGATTTTTTATATATAGTAAGTTTTTCTTTAAATTTTTTTCCGTTACATTGTTTGTTTAACTCTTCTTCGAGTGGTATTAAATTCCCAATTCTTCCATTTTTAGTATCATCTTGATCATCTAAAATATGCTCTATCGTAAATTTTTCGCAGTTTTTTGCGGCACTTTTATGACGTTCCAATACTTCAAGAACAATTTTTACTCGTTCTTTATCTTTATCATCATCATAAAATCCTCCATGATGCGACCATCCTACTAAAGAAAACGCATTATAGAAACTATCTTTTTCTGGTAATTTTTCATTTAGTTCTGAAACAAATTTTTGAAGTAATCCATCAGAATAATTATTTTCCAATTCCTTTGCCATTGCATATACAATGTTTGTAATCTTATTAGAATTTCCCTGACCAATGATATTATAGCAAACTACAAAATCATACAAAAAAAGTATAATCTCTTCATATTTTTTTATATCAAGTATATTACGTTCTTTTTGATGAATCAAACTAAGCAATATCGGTCTTATTTGTTCATGGCGTCTCTTTTTAAAAAATGAATAAACCATATATTCTAATTCCGAACAATTTGCATTTTCACCGCTCAAACTTGGATTCACTAATCTTTCATAATATCTACTTTTTAACTGTAAATCATATAATAAATCCTGTGTTGGTATTCCCTTATTAGCTCTTTGAATAATCTTATAATCACTAATTCCTTCTTGTATATTATTTCTATATTTACTGCGAATGGATAAGTGTCTAAAAATGTAATATCATGGAGGAGAATCAAGATGTTCGTTGGTTGCAGCGTTATGATAGCTTTCAAAAAGCTTGTAAAAGAGTACTTGAAATCACTGAATCCGACAAATCCCCGGAGGATTTATCAGAATTGGAGCAAGAGGGACTTATACAGCGATTTGAATATACTTTTGAACTGGCATGGAAGGTATTACAAGATTTTTTAAAATACAAAGGGTATGAGTTTATGCAAGGTCCTAACGGTGCCCTGCAAAAAGCCTTTGAAGATGGTTTGATTTCCAATCATGATGCTTGGCGGAGAAGTGAATGCGGCAGAGACAACTGCCGCTGCGGCTTCTACGGCAACAGGACTTGGCTATCTCGCAGCCGCTCTGGTTACCGGTTTATCCTGTATCGGTGTTTTTTTATAATCATAACAAAGAGATTTTAAATTTATTTATGAGGAGATAATTTT
>OGWT01001478.1_pt1 | contig 17878 bp, 10 predicted proteins | sample 1576101 | NCBI WGS metagenome assembly OGWT01 (sample SAMEA3541481, study PRJEB24748) | human gut metagenome | biome: human gut; feature: human-associated habitat; material: faeces | place: China | collected 2012 | reverse complement strand
TGTATTGTCTTGAAAATACAATGGAAGCTAAGGCACAACAATTAGGATTCACTACCAAGGTGGTAGTAAAGGCACAGTACACTCCTAATAGTTTGACTGAAAATAGTAGCTATTTTTCTTGGAAAGGAAACTATTATACATTAGAACAGCTTAAAACTGAATATAAAAACACTCCTAGTGGCGGACTAAAAACAGACTTACCTATATTCTTAAAGAAAGCAAAGCTCGTGGCTGGAGATGCCGATCAAAGCACTATAGACAATTTTATTACAAACCTTCAAGCGAACGGACTTACTGCGAAAACTGGTATCATCGGACGTTTTTGTGCCGTGCGTTACTATCATGAATCTGTTTGCTATTACGATGTCCTGATCCGTCACGATCAGAATGTAACCGAAAAGATGGCTTTAGGCCGATACGGAGTAGTGCGCAATAACTGGTATCACCTTGACCTTCAGAGCGTGAGCGGTCCCGGAACACCGTGGATTCCCGATCCGTCTGACCCTGATCCCACTAATCCTACACCTCCGGGAACTGATGATGACGAATCAGATGCTTACCTTTCTGTAAAAATCACTATCAATCCATGGACTTACTGGACACAAGGTGTTGATTTGCATTAATAGATGAAAATCAAGAGACACATAAAGAAATACATAATAATCCTTGCCGCTTTTATGGCGGCAGGGATTACCGGTTGCGACGTCTTTCATGACGATCTCGACCAGTGTGACCTTTTTCTTGAATTCAGGTATGACTATAACATGGTAAATGAAGACTGGTTTGCCGATCAGGTGGAGGAAGTAAAAGTCTATGTGTTCGATGCAGAAGGGAAATATCTTCAGACATTCATCGAAAAAGGTAATCCGCTGAAAAATACGGACTATCGTATGCTGATACCCTATCGACTGAAAGGCTGTACGGCTGTTATATGGGCTGGAAAAACAGATGAGTTTTACCGGCTATCATCAATGACCACAGGTGATCCGATAGACAAACTAGCCTTAAAATACGAGCCCGATAATAACATGAGCAACAATCATCTCGATGCATTATGGCATAGCGGTCCCTTGCAAATGTTTTCTCCGGAGAACATAAGCAATACAGAAACTGTCAGCCTGATACGTAATACTAATGATATAACGATAGGCATTACACGAGGCAGCAATCAGGTCGATCTTTCAAAATACAATATACAATTGATAGCGGCAAACAGTATTTATGACTATAAAAATAATTTTGGAGATGGAAACAAGAACATAATTTACCACCCTTGTGCGGATGAGGAAGACAACAAACTATCTCTTCAGACCCGGCTCCACACGCTTAGATTCGTCAAAGATGTCGCTATGCCTTTTTCCATTACGGAGCAAACATCAGGAAAAGCAATAGAAATTGGAGGAAAAACAACCATAAACCTTATTGACTACTTGCTGAAAAGTAAACCGGAAGCGATGGGAGACCAAGAATATCTCGACCGCAGATATCAGTGGGACATTAACATCCGCATCGGAGATAAGGAAGAGAACGGTTATATAGCATTAAGTATCACTATTAACAACTGGACCTACTGGTTCCAACCAACAGATATGTAAGGCGTTTCTTTGAAACGGAATTATGGCACAATTAAGGATGAATATAATTATCAACATAAAATTTTCGGCAAATGTCCTGCCTTTGACAATATTTGCTTTGTTTGCTTACTCTTGTACAAAAGAGAACGAAGTAACAGGCGCACGTATTTACGAAGGAGAAAAGATACCAATGAGTATTAAAATGGGAGCACGCAATACTACTGCTGACGATGATGAAGTCATAAAATCCGTACGCGCAATTGTGTTTAACGACAAAAACGAATTGGTATACAACGACGTTTCTGATGCTTCCATAAACGTAGATAACATATATATCGCTCCCATAAGAGCGGCACGGGGATATAACAACATTTACATCATCTGTAACGAAACACCGGAGCTTACGGAAAAGCTCGCCGCCATTACATTGGAAAATGAAATAGAAAAAGTGACATTCTCTGCTATAGGTATTGTTGCTCCGCCACCTATGTATGGAAATGTGTCACGTGCCTATGTGGAGTCTCGTAGCGACGGAACAAATGCCACAGTTACCATCAATAATGTTACGACAACGGAACTGCCGATTGAGGTAAACCGCATGGTGTCCCGCATCAGCTTTACGGCAATTAAAAATATCACCAATGAGGATGAAGATTTTAAAGTAACCAAACTGAATGTAAAAGTGTGTCGTATGCCGGTCGCCACTACTATAGGAGAGGGGCAGGCATATACAGAAAATGTATGGTCGGATGATCTTACTATATCAGGAACAGGTGAACTCGATAATAACGGTACGTATACGATAAATGGAAATAACTACACCATTCCTGATAACATAGATTTCATAACGATTCCTATTACTTATATTCCCGAACACATATTGTCCGAACCTCAAAATGCTTCACAAGCAACCTATCTTAAAATTGATGCACAATGCGTTCTTAAAAACGGCAGTACACAGGTACTGAACTGCATCTATCTGCTGAATATCGGTCAAGAGCCTCCTAAAAATCATAACCTGACACGAAACAACCATTATCGGATATACGCCACCATTACCGGCATGGGAGCAATGGGACTTTATGCGGAAATAGTGGCAATGGAGGAACATGACATCACTATCAACTGGAAACCTATTGACGGACTGGTTATTGTAAGTGACAAGGCTGCAGACTATGACGCCGTAGCCGATACGTCCAGAAATGTGAATATATGGAATGACTTTAGTGTTTATTCAGGGATACTGAAAGCATATCATTCTGAAACGGGATACAAGGATGTATTGTTTAAATACGGCAGTCTGATAGCTGTACACAGTGCTCCGACTACTGAAGATGGCGCAAATTTCGCTCCACCTGCCGATGCCGAAACATTGAACGATATACTCTGGTATCCCAGTTTATACAATCCCTTAATTATCAAAAGATGGAGTGATGTCCCTTACCTGACGGACGGTGAAATATCCACAGATAACACCTCTGAACAGGTTAAACAGGGCTTGGGAGATCCATGCAAACTTGCCGGTCTTTCCGAAACTCAAATCAGAGATATGGGAATCATAGACAACGGGCAGTGGCACATGGCTACCCCTGAAGAATACAATCATATAATAGCGGCATCAAATAATGAAACAAGTTCATACGGATACTTTTCGTACCACTGGCTGCTATTGCCTCACAACCGATACAGAGACGAATCCGGTGTGTCGTGTGGAAACGGTACTACCGGATGCTACTGGGCTAATAATGCCTCTATATTTGATTTTTCAGGTACTCCGATGGTGACTGCAAGCCTTCAATCCGGTAAGGACAGACAAAACGGATATATGGTTCGTTGCGTCCGCAACGAGATACCGGAAAGTCGGATAGGAGTAGGAATTATTGTTTCTCCCTCATATCAGGGGACCGAAGCCAGTGGAAACTCTTATTTTGGTATTAGTTCGAATATTCCTTATTGGACGGCTACACTTGTGACATCAGGATCGGATATGGGAACGGCAACTCCCGAAGATTTCTCATTTGAGCCTGGGGACAATACCGTACATACGACACACGGTAGCAATACCCAAAATATTCATGTATACGTCAAACGTAAAGAAAGTACTTCATCCCGTTCGTTTAGGGTAAGGGTGGAAGGTACCGGACTGGACGGACAGACAAAGAGTACACTACTCACAATTGCGCAAGCCGGGTATCAATTACGTGCCAGTTCTGAATTAAGTACTATGGGCGTTTTACCTCAAAAGGGAGGCACTTATGATCTAAATATCAATCTTAGCCCTACGGACGTCCCCATACCTGCGGGAAAATTATATGTACAAGTTGTTTACAACGGTGGACAAATAAGTATCAGTGATAAAGTGGAGACTGTATCGAATACGTATAGCTATCCTATCTCAATAACAATCCCAGCAAACGAAAGTCCGAGTCTCATCGGCCTCACGGCTTATATCATTTTAATGAGAAATGCCGGAGCAGATATTACTCTTAGTAGTCTGTCTATTAATCAGAATGGTACCAAATAAGAACAAGGATGAATAATATGATGATAAACAGATATGATATGAGAATAAAAACCAATTATAAAAAGTGTATCAGGACAGTTTGCATTGCTTTGTTTTCACTGGCATTTACAGGTTGTACAAAAGACGACCTGAATGAGTTCGGTCCGGGAAATGCTACGGGAAAAGTGGTTATGGTCAGTTTGAATGTCAGTCTTCCGCCTATTGAAGAAACAACACCAACAGGTAGATATCCTACTGTAAAGCCGTTCTTTAAAAATGAAAATAACTCTGATTCATCCTTCACGGTCGTATTGGAGCAAGAACAACGTACGGCAGCGACCAGAGTATCCGATGGCACAACAAAGTTGCACAATCTCTGGCTTTTCCAGTTCAATGAGAATGGTTCCATTAATGGAAATCCCCATAAGTTGAGCGATACGGCAACGGCTATTAATGATATGGTGACAATAGATGTCCCCCTTGTAGTAGCAGAGAAGCAGACTTTATTTCTGTTGGTACTGGGACCTAAATTTGATTATGACATGAGTGGAGTGAAAACTCTTAATGACCTTAAAAATTGGGGCTTTGAATATCTGACTAATGTAGAAGGACATACGGAGTCACTTATTACCGCTGAAGATGAAGTGCCTTTTGCCGGGGAAGTGTCTGGTGTTACTGTTGTAAACATCGACGGAGGTAACCGTGGTTTGGTAGAATATAACAAACCTGCCGGCTTTGTGGGAGGCATTGAAATCAGGAAGCTAATGGCACGTATTACATTCCGCTATAAACTCGAAGTGGAAAATTACAAATTGCAGGGTCTGAAATTGCTGAATGTCAATAGTACAGTGCGGCTTACCAATCCCGAAAAGAATACCGATACGGATACTTATGTCACGCTTGAGATAGATAAATTTGGTGACCCCGATCCCAATGGCTTCTATTCGGTAACGTGGTATATTGCGCAGAATTGTCAAGGGACGGTAGCAAGCATAGCAAGTGAAAACCAACGCTACTACAAAGTGGTCAATGGGGTATCATCGGGTAGTGCACCGGTACTGGGTATGCAGATAGAGGCATGGGCATATTCTACCTCAACATCGGCAACAGGCAAATATGCGATTTACCAAATGTATATTGGAAATAATAATACTAATAACTTCGATGTAGAACCCAACCATTTTTATAATTTGCGCACAACTATTAATACAGACATAAATTCGGCGAAAAACGACGAACGAATCAGGACATACTCTGCTAGCCAGTATGTGGAGTTTCACGCCAGTAAGAACGTAAGCGTCATTGGAGGCAAATTCGATACTAAATACAATGCTTCTAGTGAAAAATATGATCTGGATGCAGCTTATGAGGTCCGGCCGATAGTTATCCAGACTCAAGGACGGATGGTGGAAGTGGGTGTATATACTGATGAAAGCTGTACCCAACATCCCACACAGAGTTGGCTCCGCCTGTCTTCTTCTTCCAATTACACAGATGCGTATAATAATACTAAAGAACCTCTGGATACATATATCAAGGCCAGCACCATACTTCCTACTCAATTGAAGTTTTATCTATATAATGATGAATATATTGATGACGGGAAGGGGAACTTGCTTGATCCCGGTGCAGATGCTACGGGAGGAAAACGATCCCTATATATTAAAATAACTACTACAACTAATGGCGATGCGGGAGAAGCACTACAAACTTCACATACATTCCGTTTAGACCAGCGGGCGGCAATTTACCTTGGACGTTTAGGAGGAGAGAAAGACGGGGATGGAAACTACACTATGGGGTTAGTATACACTAGAATGTCTTTACGAACTACATCTAGTTTATTGGCAGATGTAAAGCCGGGAACGACGAGAACTGGCTATGCGAATATCAAAACGGCAGAACTATCCTATGCAACAGACAATATGGATAATGGTAAAACGGCAACCCGGCATTTAGCGGAAAATACTTACAATCAAAATTGGGTTGACGCCTATGTCCCGATTCCACAGAAAGATGCGTCCGAACATGTGTTATTATATCAATATCAATACCCTGCCAGTACTTTTAGCGCAAGGGCGTGTTATGACAGAAACAGAGACGAAAACGGGAACGGGATAATTGATGAAAAAGAATTCAAATGGTATCTTCCTGCGTCAAACCAGTTATTAGGGCTTTGTGTAGCTGCTCTACCGGGACTTGGAGGTGGAGGCTCGACAACAGAGTATATATCACTACCACCCTATAATTATTATTATTTCATAAGTGCTTCCGATGGTAAGTTTGGGAATTCAGACAGAACTACCGGATCAGATAGATGTGTCAGGAATGTGTCTCTTCCTTCTTATGTTCCATATTGAACATAAGAATTTAACAATATAAATTGAAAAGAAGTATGAATATATTTAGATTAACAGTCATAAAATTTTATATATTATTTTTTATTCCACTAAAAGTATATTCTCAATCGACAGAGATATATGCGGATTCAAAAGGGAATAAATATGCGGCAATCAATTATGAAGGAATGGTGAAATACAAGATGGAGGACCGGAGCAAAAACACCAACTTTCGTAGCTATATTCAGTTGTATAAATACATTTCGGGTAGTCTGACCGAAGCTGAAAAAGATGAAAGCGGCAATGATGTCTATGTATACCGAACGACACGGCATACAGAGAGGCAAACAGAAGGAGGATGTGACTGGAAGGTATCCGGTTATTTTATCGTTTCGCCTGATATTGTAAATAGCGAAGGAGAGGCAGGTGCACAAACAATGGATTGGGCTACGGCAAACGGATATCTTACTGCTGCCAATACCAATATTTATTCGACTCCTAGTTTTGCAGTTGCCAAGGGATGTGCCGCATATCGTGGGAAAGAGGGGCTGGATGAACCGGGAACCTGGCGGGTACCTACGCGTGGGGAGTGTGCATTGATTTTACTTTTTTATAAAAAAATGGAGGAGACTAAGGCAACAACCGGTTTTCAGCCATTCGCTCTTTCCACAATAGGGGCCACTTATTATTGGTCTGCAACAGAGAAAGGAGGAGATTCAAAAGATGTATGGTCAATGCGATTCTATCCTGATAATCAAATAACAGGATATGGGCTAAATACAGGCTATTACGATAAACAGAAGAAGTCTTATTATCTCCGCTGTATCCGGGATATTCCATTAAAATGAGTTACGAACAAAATCATCATCAGTTTATATACACACTTATTATCATACAAAATGAAAACGATAAAAGCCGAAATATTAATGATTGAAGGAGCACCATTCCCTGCCATTGAAAAAGTATATGATCCTTCAAGTAAAAAATGTAATGGGAGGATTACACCACAAGCCCCCATTGTCATCACTGGACATCACTTGGATATGTTAACATGGGATAGCGCCAATCTATACCTTGTGTCTTCAGTAAATGACAGAATGTTGATAGAATGTGGTGATATTCATAAATATTCGGACGATAAAGTGTATACAACCATTCCTGATATTGATGAAGGTGAATATTTTCTGGCACTGATGATTCTGATGAAAGATAAAGAAAGTTTCTTATATATCTTTCCCATATCTTTGATTGTACAATTTACTTAATCAAAATGTCACGATTAACATATGTATATATAGAAGCAAGAAATAAAGACAAACAGCATAATAGCATAAATTGCAGTCAATGAAAGATAATAAGCCATATAGGCAAAATAAAGTATTTGATAATATATCAGAAACAGAAGAGTTTAATGTCTATACTAAAATAGACGATTTACCGCTTAATGAAACTCCTGCGTATCTTGAAGAAGGGATAAACGGGATATGTACGGGAGGCAGTGCGCTTTTCAATGTTTTTGGTAATAAACGACGGATTGTTTCCAATGATCTGGTTGTTATTTTTCCTTTCCAGTTGGCTGCTGTCACAGAGATTAGCGATGACTTTTCAATGACTTTTCTCAAAGTATCCAAAAAACTTGTTTATGGATACGATAAGCGGAGTATGTATACCTACTCTTGATTTTTTCTTTTATATGCGGAAAAATTTCAGCACTCCGCTATGCAATGAAGAATGTCAACGCTTCATTCACTTTTGTCATATACTGATTTATCGTATCAACTTGCCTCGGAACTTATTCAGACGGGAGTCTATTATGCAACTATTACGTGTTTTCTATTGGGATATCTATGTGGCTTATAAAAGAAATCCGAAAGCTGCCGAATTAGTAAAATATACCCGTAAGGAAAAACTTTTATTCGACTTCTTTTGTTTGGTGATCGAATTTCATACCGTAAGCCGGGATGTTGCGTTTTATGCACAAAAGATGTGCGTGTCCGCTAAACACCTTACAATGGTAATTACGGATATGAGCGGCCGTTCGGCAAAAGACTGGATTATAGAATATTCCATTCTTGAAATAAAGGCTCTTTTACGGGATTCTGACCTTGAAATAAAAGAAGTGGCCTCACGCACGAACTTCCAGTCGAACTCTGTTATGACAAGATTCTTTCGTGAACATACCGGTATGACTCCGTCTGAATACAGGGAGAGAATTTACGTTAAAAATGAAATAGATTTATAATTAGTTGAGTTATATATGAAATACCGCCTGTGAAGGTCGTCTATTGTTTGTTTTGTTTGTGTGGTGCACCTTCTTCCGAGAGTAGGAAAGGAGGTGCACCTTTTTTTATAGCTAAAAAAAGAATAGATTAAAATGTAGAATAAATAGCTTAAAATGCTATATTTGCAAAATAGTCGCATTTTTAATATATTGGAGTATGATTTTAGAGTTTAAATTTAGAAATTTCAGATCAGCTAAGGATTGGCAGATATTAAGTTTTGAAGCCTCTGCAGATAAGGTTTCAGAAGAATATTACTGTACCACTATCAACGATACGAAAGTATTAAAACTCGGTATCCTCTATGGAGCTAATGCTTCAGGAAAGACTAACGTGTTGCTAGCACTTGACTTCATACGAAAAATAGCCATTTCTCCTAAGATAAACAAGATGCAACCTATCGGGTTTACTCCGTTTCTCTTGGATGATACGACAAAGAAAGAATGTGGAGTATTTGAATTGACTTTTTTTGTAAACAATATGAAGCATCTCTATTATCTTGAAGTAGATAATAGTGCTGTCCTAAAAGAAACACTTAAATATTATCCCGGTAAGCAACCAGCCGAAATTTTCTCCCGAGAGACCATTAATGGAATCACTCATATCCGATTAGGAAGCAAAGTCAAACTCAATGTGGCCGAGCAGGAAAAGTTGCAGGTAAATACACTTAGTAATATGAGTGTTGTTTCAGCTTATGCTACAGCTAACTTTATGTTTCCTGAATTAGAACGTGTCTATAACTATTTCTTGAAGCAGTGGTTGCCTATACTCTTGCCCCAAACGGATTTGAAAACATGGACAACAGGAGAAATGGAAGCAGAGAAGGAGAATAAATCCTTTTTATTAGATTTACTGCACCGTGCAGATTTTAATATATCCGGTTTTGATGTTCAACAAAATGAGAAAAATAAAAAAGATACGGATTTGATATTTGAACATACGATTGTAGCCAATGGAACATCTTCTGTTCATTACCTGCCTGATATACTTGAATCAGCAGGAACAATGCGCTATTATGGTTTGGGAACTATTCTGAATATATTGCTTGAAAGAAATGCTATCATACCTGTTGATGAACTTGAGAATTCGCTGCATCCGGATTTATTTGCCCATTTCATCAACTTATTTTTGGTTAATTCGACTTATTCGCAGCTGATTTTCAGTACGCATAATCTCCAATCATTAGACACCGAGGATTTACGTAAAGATGTAGTCTGGTTTACAGAAAAAAAGGATGATGGTTCAACAGACCTGTTTTCACTTGATGACTTCAATATCCGCAATGGCGTTTCGTTTCTCAATGCATATAATGCAGGGAAATTTGGCGCCAAACCAACGCTGGGCGGTATTTTTATTTCTAAAAAACGATAAGTATGGCACGCGAAAAAAGAATAAAAGAAATTCGGAAATCTTATGCGATTATCGGTGAAGGAATCACAGAGTTTTTCTATTTTGATGGATTTCGTAATGTTGAAAAGGACTTATTGAAGAAGTTCAATGTTACCCTAAAACCTGATAAACCCAAACATCCTGACTACAGTGATATCATAACGAAAGCTCAATCGCTATTAGCGAAAGAGTTTGATGTCGTTTTTTGCTTGATTGATATGGATTATATCAATGCTGATAATGTACGTAAACAAGCCTATGATAAAGAGAAGTCATCATGCATCAAGGCATACAAAAATGAGATTTATTTCATAGAGAGTAATCCTGCCTTTGAATTTTGGCTATTATTACACTTTGTCTTTACCGACCGGCAGTTTCGTAACTGTGACGAAGTAATTACAGAGTTGAAAAAGAATGGTCGTCTTGAAAAGTACGAAAAAAGCATTGAGTATTTTTCAAAGAACAACTTATATCTCCAACTCAAAGAAAAGCTAGAATCTGCCATAAATCATGCACGTAGCATCTCCATTGATATAAACAATCCGCACACTTCATATTCAAGGGTATTTGAAGTGTTTGAAGAACTATTACAGAAGAGATAGATAAACTATCGTTTCAATTCTATCAGACAAATTAAATAGCTTAATTTAATTTGAGTCAGGAAAATACAGTGAGTACAAAACAGAATGTTTTTCGTCTTATCTATAAGTAAAAATATAGACTGGAATGAAAAGCCGACTGAAACAACGAATATTTGCACTTTCTCTATTAGCATGGACAGCCGTATGCCCTGCCGATGCACAGCAAACACGCTCGCTTCGCGATCAATTCTTAAGTCCTTCCGATGAAGCAAAACCCTGGACTTTTTGGTATTGGATGTATGGCGCCGTGTCTAAAGAAGGCATTACAGCCGATTTGGAGGCAATGAAACATGCCGGATTGGGAGGTACTTACCTGATGCCGATTAAAGGTATTCACGAAGGCGCCCAATACGATGGCAAGGCGCAGCAGCTAACTCCCGAATGGTGGGAGATGGTACGTTTCAGTATGGAAGAAGCAGATCGTTTGGGGCTGAAATTGGGAATGCACATCTGTGATGGTTTCGCATTGGCGGGAGGCCCCTGGATTACTCCCGAAGAATCTATGCAGAAAGTGGTTTGGAGCGATACGATTGTAAACGGAGGAAAGTTGATGGCTATTCGCTTGCCACAACCGGAAGCCTATGAAAACTATTATGAAGATATTGCATTATTCGCTTTGCCGGTAGAAGACGCAGCGGACGAGATGCAGGCAAAAATTACCTGTGTCAATCTAGCCACGACAGGAAATATAAAAGCTGCTCAAACAGTGAATATGGATGCGGCAGGAGTGATCCGTTCTTCGTATCCTTGTTATATCCAGTATGAATACGAACAACCCTTCACTTGTCGGAATATTGAAATCGTTTTAAATGGTAATAATTATCAGGCACACCGCTTGAAAGTAATGGCCAGTGATGACGGAGTGAATTATCGTTTGGTTAAGCAGTTGGTTCCTGCCCGTCAGGGATGGCAGAATACGGATGAGAATTCAACTCATAGTATTCCTCCGACTACCGCCCGTTTCTTCCGTTTCTACTGGACTCCTGAAGGAAGCGAACCGGGAAGTGAAGATATGGATGCTGCCAAATGGAAGCCCAATCTGAAAATAAAAGAATTACGCCTGCACCGGGAAGCCCGTCTGAACCAATGGGAAGGAAAAGCCGGACTGGTATGGCGTGTTGCTCAAGCTACCCAAGAAGAGGAAGTTGGGAAACAGGACTGCTATTCACTTTCACAAGTCATCAATCTGACAGAGCAATATACCGGTCATTCGAATGGAAAAACATTGACCGCCACTCTCCCCAAAGGAAAATGGAAATTACTTCGCATGGGACATACAGCTACCGGACATACCAATGCCACAGCGGGAGGCGGAAAAGGATTGGAATGTGATAAGTTTAACCCGAAAACGGTACGGAAGCAATTCGATAACTGGTTTGCGCAGGCATTTGCAAAGACCAATCCCGAAGTAGCTCGTCGCGTACTGAAATATATGCATGTCGACAGTTGGGAATGTGGCAGCCAAAACTGGAATAAACGTTTCGCTATTGAATTTCAGAAACGTCGTGGCTACGCTTTGATGCCTTATCTACCTCTATTGGCAGGTATTCCGATGGAAAGTGTCGAACAAAGTGAAAAGATTCTGCGAGACGTACGTACTACCATATCAGAACTCGTCGTAGATGTGTTTTATCAGGTATTGGCGGACTGTGCGAGAGAATATGATTGCCAGTTTTCGGCAGAATGTGTAGCTCCGACGATGGTAAGCGATGGTCTACTACATTATCAAAAAGTAGATCTTCCGATGGGTGAATTTTGGTTGAACAGTCCTACACATGACAAACCGAATGATATGCTCGACGCTATTAGCGGAGCGCATATCTACGGAAAGAATATTATTCAGGCTGAAGGATTCACCGAAGTGCGTGGCACGTGGGATGAATACCCCGGAATGTTGAAAGCCTTGTTGGATCGTAATTACGCATTAGGAATCAACCGCCTTTTCTACCATGTATATGTACATAATCCCTGGCTGGACCGCAAGCCCGGCATGACATTGGATGGCATCGGACTTTTCTTCCAACGGGATCAGACCTGGTGGGATAAAGGCGCAAAAGCCTTTTCCGAATATGCTACCCGTTGCCAGTCGTTGTTGCAATATGGGCATCCGGTAACAGACATCGCAGTCTTTACAGGTGAAGAAGTTCCGAGACGTTCGATATTACCGGAACGATTGGTTCCCTCTCTGCCGGGAATCTTCGGTGCGGAACGAGTGGAAAGTGAACGCATCCGTCTGGCCAATGAGGGACAGCCTTTACGTGTACGTCCGGTAGGTGTTACCCATTCAGCTAACATGGCTGATCCGGAGAAATGGGTGAATCCGCTTCGTGGATATGCATACGATAGTTTTAATAAAGATGCAATCCTTCGTTTAGCGAAAGCAGAAAACGGACGAATAACGTTGCCGGGTGGAGCAAGTTATAAAGTGTTGGTACTACCTCTTTCGCGTCCTATGAATCCCGAACCAGTATTGTCATCGGAAGTGCAGAAGAAAATCAATGAACTAAAAGAAGCTGGCATTTTGGTTCCTTCTTTACCATATACAGAAGAAGATTTTTCCGTGTATGGCTTGGAACGTGACATGATCGTGCCGGAAGATATTGCCTGGACGCATCGTCGTGGCGAACTTGGTGAGCTCTATTTCGTCGCCAACCAAAAGGACGAAACACGCACGTTTACTGCAAGTATGCGTATTAACGGTAAGAAACCGGAATGTTGGAATCCGGTGACGGGTGAGATGAATATTCATCCTTCCTATCGTATCAACGGAAACCGGACGGAAGTTACTCTCACATTGGCTCCTAACGAGTCCGTATTCATCGTATATCCTGCGGAGGGAGTACATGAAGGCTATGGAGAATCCTCTCTCCAACTGCAAAAGGAGAAAAAAGACACCGCCAAAGCCCCTTTAAACATAGCTTTGGAGGCAAAGGAATATACTATAACTTTTGCAGCTAACAAAAAAACGCTCACACGAAAAAAACTCTTCGACTGGAGCCAAGAATCGGATGAACAGATACGTTATTATTCGGGGACAGCGACCTATAAAACCACTTTTCGCTGGAAAAATAAACCGAATAAAGACCAACAGATTTATCTGAATCTGGGAACAGTTTATAATTTGGCAACTGTTCGTGTGAATGGTGTAGATTGTGGCACAATCTGGACAGCTCCTTATCGTGCAGATATTACAGGTGCCCTGAAAAAAGGAATTAATGAGCTTGAAATAGAGGTTACAAATACATGGGCGAATGCACTGACAGGAGCTGATGAAGGAAAAGCGCCGTTTGATGGCATTTGGACTAATGCAAAATATCGCAGGGCAGAAAAAACGCTGCTTCCGGCAGGATTACTCGGACCTTTGAGTTTTTCTACCACAGAATAAAATAGATTTTTAAGGCACGGATTACGCGGATTACACGGTTTATGAGAATCGTATTACATAAAGTAACAGCGCAATCCATGTAATCCGTGCCCAATTCATTATAATATAGCTAAAGTATGAAAAGTTCAATTATTAAAACAGGTACAATGTTGGCAGGTTTTCTGCTTGCTGCCTGCCTGTCAACACACGCAGAAGTAAAGCTACCGGCTATTTTTTCTGATGGCATGGTGATGCAGCAACAGACCAATGCAAACCTTTGGGGGACGGCGACTCCTTATAAAAAAGTAACAGTGACCACTAGTTGGAATGGAAAACAATATGCAGCAACAGCAGATAAAAATGGGGCATGGAAACTGACAGTAGCTACTCCCGAAGCGGGAGGTCCTTATACTGTGACCTTTGATGATGGAACCCAAAAGACACTGAATAATATTCTGATAGGCGAACTTTGGCTTTGTTCCGGACAAAGTAATATGGAAATGCCGATGAAAGGCTTCAAAAACCAACCGGTAGAAAATGCCAATATGGACATTCTTCACAGCAAGAATCCGCAAATCCGTCTGTTTACGGTGAAACGTACTTCTACATTCACTCCGCAGAATGACGTTATCGGTTCCTGGAAAGAAGCCAATCCGGTTAGTGTCCGTGAATTCAGTGCAACAGCCTATTATTTCGGGAGACTGGTAAATGAAATATTAGACGTTCCGGTTGGGTTAGTTGTAGCAGCCTGGGGTGGTTCCGCCTGTGAAGCATGGATGACAGCAGACTGGCTGAAAGCCTTCCCGGAAGCGAAGATTTCTCAAACAGAAGCCGACATAAAATCTAAAAACCGTACTCCGACCGTGCTTTATAACGGTATGTTACATCCGTTAATCGGTATGACCATGAAAGGAGTGATTTGGTATCAGGGCGAAGATAACTGGAATCGTGCCCATACGTATGCTGATATGTTTACCCGATTGATTAACGGTTGGCGTGCCGAATGGAAACAGGGAGATTTTCCTTTCTATTATTGCCAGATAGCTCCGTATGATTACGGGATTATTACCGAAAAAGGAAAGGAAGTGATAAATTCGGCATATCTCCGGGAGGCACAGGCAAAAGTAGAACATCGTGTAGCTAACAGCGGTATGGCTGTATTATTGGATGCAGGAATGGAAAAAGGTATCCATCCCGCAAAGAAACAGGTTGCAGGCGAACGCCTGGCACTTTTGGCTTTAACTAAAACGTATGGAGTGGAAGGCGTGAATGGCGAAAGTCCTTATTATAAAAGCATTGAAATAAAGAACGACACCGTAGTTGTCAGCTTCGAACGTGCCAATATGTGGATTAGCGGCAAGAACTGTTTCGAATCGAAAAACTTTCAGGTAGCCGGCGAAGATAAAGTTTTTTACCCGGCCAAAGCATGGATAGAACGTAGTAAGATGCTAGTGAAAAGCGATAAAGTGCCGCACCCGGTAGCTGTTCGATATTGTTTTGAAAACTATGTGGAAGGAGATGTATATTGCGACGGATTGCCTTTAGGGTCTTTTCGTTCAGATGATTGGTAATCGCAAATAAACAAGGTAAAATATGAAAAATATATGAAGAGATTTTATCTGATTATAACCATACTGTTTGTTGGCGTGTCGGCTCTTTGGAGTCAGCATGCCAATGTCATTTGGAATACTCCCAGTCGTAATTCTTCTGAATCTATGCCCTGTGGCGGTGGAGATATCGGGATGAATATATGGGTAGAAGACGGTGATGTTATGTTCTATGTGAGCCGTAGCGGCACATTCGACGAAAAAAACTGCCAGTTAAAACAAGGGCGTGTACGTCTCCGCCTGTCGCCCAATCCTTTCAAAGACGCTAAAGATTTTCGTCAGGAGTTGAAGCTGAAAGACGGATATGTAGAAATCGCGGCAGGAAACACACAGATACAATTTTGGGTAGATGTTTTTCATCCGATTATACATGTAGAGGTAACAAATGCACAACCGTTGCAGACTGAAGTCTTTTATGAAAATTGGCGCTATCAGGAACGACCTGTCAGAAAAGGAGAGGGGCAACAGTGTTCCTACAAATGGGCTCCCCCGAAAGGTACTGTGACGGAGTCCGACTTTATTTCTTTAGACAAAATTACTGATTCAACAGGAAAGGCTGAAACAAATAGGACTTCAATAAAAAGGAACCAACTTCTGTTTTATCATCGCAATCCCGAACAGACCGTTTTTGATGTAGTTGTAGCTCAACAAGGAATGAACGAAGTCAAATCTCAAATGATGAATCCTTTGAAAAACTTGACTTTCGGAGGAACTCTTTTTGGCGAAAACTTAGAATTTGCAGGCACTGCGGATGATGTATATGCCGGCACAGACTATCGTGCCTGGAAGTTTCGTTCTTCCAAAGCAGCCCGGAAAGAACATATCTGTATTGTGTTACATACAGACCAGACAGAAACAATAGAAGAATGGGAGCAGGGACTACAAACTGCTTTGCAAAGAATAGCCCCCAAAGGTAAAGTTTCATCGAAGACTATCATACAGGATAAAAAACAGACACGTTCGTGGTGGAATTCCTTTTGGCAACGCAGTTTTATCGAAGCAGAAGGGGAAGCAAAAGAAATAACTAGAAACTACACCCTTTTCCGCTATATGCTAGGATGTAATGCTTATGGCAGCGTACCGACTAAATTCAATGGCGGACTATTTACCTTTGATCCTTGCCATGTCGATGAAAAACAATCTTTCACTCCCGACTACCGGAAATGGGGAGGTGGCACAATGACTGCACAGAATCAACGTTTAGTATACTGGCCGATGCTGAAAAGCGGAGACTTTGATATGATGCCTTCCCAGTTTGATTTTTATAACCGCATGTTGAAGAATGCAGAACTGCGAAGCCGTGTATACTGGCAACATGATGGAGCCTGCTTTAGCGAGCAGATCGAAAATTTCGGTTTGCCGAACCCCGCAGAATATGGTTTCAAACGACCGGACTGGTTCGACAAAGGATTGGAATATAATGCCTGGCTGGAATATGAATGGGATACGGTTCTTGAATTCTGCCAAATGATATTGGAAACAAAGAACTATGCAAATGCTGATATTACCCCTTATTTACCTCTGATCGAGAGTTCGCTGACATTCTTCGACGAACATTACCGGCAACTAGCTTCCCGCCGAGGACGGAAAGCGTTGGATGGCAACGGACATCTGATTCTTTTCCCGGGTTCTGCTTGTGAAACATATAAAATGACCAATAACGCAAGCAGCACCATCGCCGCCCTGAAAGTGGTATTAGAAACATACGGAGAGAAAGAGGAGATGCTAAAAGCAATACCTCCGATTCCATTGCGATACATAGAAATAAAAGATACGTTGAATCCGACTATTGCTCCGGTCTTGAAGCAAACAATTTCGCCCGCCGTAAGTTGGGAACGAATTAATAATGTTGAAACGCCACAACTTTATCCAGTGTTTCCATGGCGTATTTATGGAGTAGGAAAGGAGGATCTGGATATAGCCCGTAATACCTACTTTTATGACCCGGATGCCATCAAGTTCCGTTCGCATACCGGATGGAAACAAGATAATATATGGGCTGCCTGTTTAGGCCTGACCGAAGAAGCAAAGAAACTATCTTTAGCCAAATTATCGAATGGACCGCATCGTTTCCCCGCATTTTGGGGACCGGGATATGATTGGACACCCGATCACAACTGGGGAGGTAGCGGCATGATAGGACTTCAGGAAATGCTATTGCAAACCAATGGAGAACAAATAC
>OGWT01001459.1_pt1 | contig 18029 bp, 15 predicted proteins | sample 1576101 | NCBI WGS metagenome assembly OGWT01 (sample SAMEA3541481, study PRJEB24748) | human gut metagenome | biome: human gut; feature: human-associated habitat; material: faeces | place: China | collected 2012 | reverse complement strand
AATTTAAAATTTATCTATTTTATGAGTCCTTTTTCTTGACGTAGTACCAATATTCAAATGCAATTTCAAGAAGGAGTGATTGATTGGACACACTTTAATACACGAAGACAATTAGTACGTGTATTAAAATATTGTCTATCTATCCACATAATTGAACTTGATGATGGTAGTGAAGAAGGCTTTATTAAGAACAAGGATACCGAAGCTTTATATGAAAACACAGGATATTCTCGATATGTAATCTGTAATTTTGCCCATGATATAATGGACATTCATTCATTGGAAGATATAAAAAAATCAGAGTGGTTTTCTATGGAAGAAGATCGAGGCGTCGTAAGAAGACAAAGAGTGTATAGACGATTGTTGTTGTCACCAGGCATCTATAGAACAGATAAAAATGATGAGGATTTTGTGTATGTTCGACATTATTATCGTCAAATTGAAAAAGATTTTCAAAGTATTATGCCATGCGATCTACATTTACATGCATCAAGTAGCTATATTGTCCTGGATGAATATTGTAATGTAGGAACAATTTTTCCAAGTCGAAATACAATTTCAGATTTAGTTTTAGTTTGTATGCAGCAAATTACTAAAAAAATAAAGAATGGAATGTTAAAAGTAAATGAAGAAGAAATCACCTATATAGAAAAGGAACTTTTATTAAAATGGATGCGCAAATGGATCAAAAATAATATAGCGTTTCTTCCTAAAAAATATCAAGATATGGGTGAATCTTTAGTGAGTGAAAACGTGTTAGATACAATGAAAAATTATGGATTTGTAGATGAAGAAGAAAATAGAATTAAAATCAATCCAATTTGTGGAAAAATTGGTGGTGGATTTGATGTTGAGGTGAAAAGAAATGTTAACAAGTAAATGGCATATGCACCGTATGGGCCTGATTGATTTTTGGTATTATACAAATGAAGAATTTTATTTTAAAAATGGTCATATTCTCTTAAGAGGAAGCAATGGAAGTGGAAAATCGGTTACGATGCAAAGCTTTATTCCTATCTTATTAGATGGAAATAAGAATAGTGAACGTTTAGATGCGTTTGGTACCAAAGCTCGAAAGATGGAAACCTATTTAATTGATGAAAATTCAACTCGAGATGAACGAATTGCATATTTATACTTAGAATTCAAAAGAGAAGATTCCGATATTTTTAAAACAATTGGAATGGGAATGAGAGCACGAAAGAACAAGCCTTTAGATACTTGGTATTTTGTGATTGAAGACAATCAACGAATTGGTAAAGATATTCAGCTAATGGAGCATAATTTGGCAATATCGAAACAAAGCTTAAAAAATCGAATTCAACATCAATTTATTGAAACACAACGAGAATATATGGCTCGAGTGAATCAAGCTCTTTTTCAATTTCCAACACTAGATGATTATAAAGAAAGTATCAACTTGTTAGTTAAATTACGTTCTCCAAAATTAAGCAACTCATTAAAGCCAACAATAATCAATGAATTGTTGTCAGAATCTTTACAACCTTTAAGTGAAGATGATTTACGTCCTTTAACAGAAGCATTATCCAATATGGATGAAGTCCAAAGTCGTTTAGAAGTATTAAAACAAAGTCAACAGGCAGCTAAATCAATTCAAAATGTATATGAACAATATAATTATGCTTTATTAGATAAGAAAAGTTTACAGTATATAGAACAAAAAAATAAATTGGATGAATTAACGAAGAAACAGAAAGGTTTTTATGAGCAAAAGAATCACGCAAGTGAAATGATTCTTGAAATCAAAAAAAAGTTAGACGATATACATGTCGAAAAATCCGTACTTGAAGAAGAATATAGTGGTTTGGCCAAACAAGATCTGCTTCAATTAGCCAGTGATGTACAACGGTATAAAGAAGATTTGACGCAACAAGAAAAAGCTCTAAAGAACAAGGTGCAACAAGAATCAAATAAAGATAATGCATATGTTTCATGTAAATTAAAGTATGATAAACAAAAAGATTATAATGATTCTTTAGAATATGAGATTCATAAAAACTTAAAACAATTAGACCAATTGAATGAAAATATGCAGTTTGATGAGCATATAGCTTTAAAACAAGATTTCTTAATGAATCTAAATCATACTTATGATTTTAATTACACAAAATCAAAAATTGAAAAAGAATTGAATGTATTAAATCAAGGGTTGGCTTTGTTTCAAAAAATCGATAATCAAAAAGTATTATTAAATCATGTACAAGATGATTATGAAAAAGAACAAAGTCTATTAGAACAAATTGAAACTGAATTAAAAGCATATCAAGAGCAATTTCGCTTGTTAAAAGAAGAATATCATGAAAAATTTTTAGCTTGGAATGAATCCAATCAAATTTTAAAAATGGATGCATCGACAATGAAAAAGTTTTTTGAAATCATATCGGATTATGGAAATACAGAAAGATATTATGAAATTGATCAAGATATTCACAATCGTTATATTTGGTATTTAAAAAATCAAACGGAGACGATTTCAAAATTATCTATTGAAATTAAACAATTAACGAAGGAACTGCAAAAGATTCAAGAACAATATGAATATTGGAATTGTTTAAAAGATCCTCAACCAGATATTGCCAAAGAACAAGAAGAGGCAAGACAATACCTAGAGGAAAAGAAAATTCCATTCATCCCTATGTATACTTTATTGGATTTTGATGATTCTTTAAATCAAGATGAAAAAAATGCGATAGAAGAACAATTGTTAAGCAGTGGTTTAATGACAGCTTTGATTGTTCCTGATATGTATCAAGAAGAAATTTTAAATCTACCCAAGGGTATGAAAGAATCTTTCTTGTTTACACATAATAAAATAGAAGAACTAGAAGTTTGTATTCTACATTCTAAAATTGATTATATTTCTTTATGTGATACTTTTGGATTGGATGAAGGTTCTGTAAAATTCTTTGACAATGGTTTTGAAATAGGAAATATTTGTAGTGTAATTAGTCAAACAAGAAAATCTATTTTTATTGGGAAAGCCTCTAGAGAAGCGTATCGAAAAAGCCAACTAGAAAAACTGAAAGAAGATATAAATAAAAAAAAGGAAGGCATTCAAGAATTAGAGAGTAATTTGAAAATTGCACAGGATAAAGTAAAAACTTTGGAAAAAGAATATGCTGGATATCCTAAAAAAGCAGATTTAGATTCAAGTTTATTGGATGTAAATCGAATGCTTTTAAAGCAAGAGCATTCTATCGAACAAATTAAAAAGTATATTGAACAAAGAAATCAATACCAAATATGTATTCAAAATTTGAATAAAGAAATAACGAATATTTCTGAGAAATTAGGGATTTCTAACACAGAAGATGTCTTTAGATTAAGAAAAGATTTGTTTATTGAATATAAAGATGAACTTGTTCAAATGGAATCTATACATGAAAAGTATATTGTGAATATAGATTTATTTATATCTCTAGAATCACAATTGGAAGATTTGAGAATAGATTTAGACTCTATTCGTTATGAGAAGAAACAATTGGAGTTTCAACTTCATAAGCTGCAACAATTGATTTCAGTAAAAGAAGCACAATTGAATGAGATGGGATATGAAAAAATTAAGGAACGAATGTCAAAGATTATGAATCGTTTGGATGAAATTCCAAAAGTTGTTTCAAATCTATATCAAGAAGATGGAAGATGGCAAAATATTAAAGAACAATGTGAAAAGGATATTTTGGAAAATGCATCTTTAATTGAAACGCAAAGTACAAAAGCAGAAAGCTATAAAAAATATTATGAATTGGAATTGGATTTAGGATATGTATCAATTGAAGAAAAGAATCCTGTGTCCATTCATAAACATATTGTAAATTTATATCCAAATCTAAAAAACAAAGATACTTTGGGAAATGATCTTCAAACTGTATTTTTTATGAACCGAGGTTTCTTGCAAGATTATAATCTTCATTTCATTACATTATTTAATGATCAAGAAGATACAATGGCACGTTTGAATATTAAAGCTCGATATAAAGGAAAACAAATTGATTTCACAATGTTATTAAAACAACTTGAGATAGATATTGAAAAACAATCTGAATTGGTAAGCAGTCAAGATCGACATTTAATTGAAGATGTACTAGTGAATACGATTTCGAGTAAAATACGTGTTCATATTCGAAGCAGTAAACGATGGATTGAAACTATGAATAAGTATATGAAAGAAATGAATACTAGCAGCACTTTAAAACTTGGATTGCAATGGAAATCAAAAAAAGCAGAAAATGAAGATGAACTCAGTTCAGAATCATTAGTTCGCTTATTAGAAAAAGATTTACAGTTGTTAAAAGAATCAGATTTTCAAGCCTTATCCAATCATTTCCGTTCAAAAATTAAATGTGCTAGAAGAAATGCAGAAGATCCAAATTCGAATTTGAGTTTCCATCAAGCAATGAAAGATCTATTAGATTATCGTTCATGGTTTGATTTTACAATTATGTATGAAATTGGAAGTGAAAAACGTAAAGAGCTGACGAACAATCGTTTTTATGTGTTTAGTGGTGGTGAAAAGGCCATGGCCATGTATGTTCCTTTGTTTTCAGCGGTAGCCGCAAAATTCGCCTATGCCAGTGATGATGCACCTTTAATTATCGCCTTAGATGAAGCATTTGCGGGAGTGGATTCTAAAAACATTGATTCCATGTTTGGATTAATCAAAAAATTTGGTTTTGATTATATTATGAATTCTCAAGTATTATGGGGAGATTATCCAAATGTAGATGCCCTAGCAATTTATGAATTATATCGTCAAAATGATGCTAAATATGTAACTACAATACGATATGAATGGGATGGTCATGTTAAAAGGTTGGTTGGTGCATGATGAATGAAGAATTTTGCCAATATTTATATGACAATGAGTTTTCTGAATTTATGCATCTATGGAAAAAACAATATGAAAAATATGGCACTTGCAAAGGAAGTATTAATTTAGTATTAGATGAAACAAATCGCGCATGTATAAGCGGTTTATTGGGAAAAGATTATTATGGTGTTGATTGTGCACATATTACTTTTCAACAACTTCAAAAGGCAATATCAAATACCAAATATGAGAATTGTGATTTTAACGAAGTGTTAAAAATGTACTTTAATCATGATATTTTGACAAATAAAAATCGACAAGAACAAGAACAGATGCGAATTCAAAATATATTTAAACATCTTTTAGAACAAGAAGGAAAAAGCCAACAGTGGATTCATCATATATATACCGACCATGATTCTGTCTATGTTCGTATTGTGCAAGCTTCAAAAGAAAATGAACAAAAATGTATAAATACGGTAGACGTAGTGATGAAGGCTTTAAACCAATTGCCAATGTGGCAAGATAAGAAAGAAAATATATCTATTTTTGCTAGCTTACATACAAAAAATCCACATGCTTTTGATAAGAATACCTTTGCCTATTATTTATTGATGCATGGAATTGTTTATTTTCTAAAAGTAGATTTTCCTAAAACAAATTTAGAACAAAATGAAATTCTATATCGTGCAGGACTCTATCAAGATGGTATTAGTAATTATTGTAGTATCGCAAGACTTCAAGCGTTGAATGAAAACTATCAACCACATTTAGGTTGGACAGGATTTTATGATTCGTACGAAGCTTTAAATGTGAATATGGATAATTTATTACATATTCGCTCTATTGTATATTGTGATAGAGTTTATGTTGTAGAAAATCCAGCTGTATTTCAAGCTTTGCTGAAAATGATAAAGAAAGAAAAAATCGAAAAGATTGGCTTAGTATGTACGAATGGACAATTGAATTATTCAGCCTATCTTCTTTTAGACATATTGGTGAATTCGAATGTTGAGACTTATTACAGTGGAGACATGGATCCAGAAGGATTATTGATAGCTGATAAAATTAAACAAAGATATCCTAGTATAAAACTTTGGTGTTATGATGTAAGGCATTACGAAATTTCAAAATCAAAAGAGCAGGCAGCAGATCAAAGAATGCATATGTTGGATGCTTTAAAAGATGAGACATTGATTCGAATTGGAAAATGTATTAATGAAAATAAAAACAGAGTTGGATATCAAGAAAATATGATTGAGGAATATTACAATAGCTTTAGATTCGATGTTAAAAAAACGCCTATATCCATTGGATAGGCGTTTCATTGTTTTTAACTAGATATTCATTCGCAAGCTTAAAATGATTATTTCCAAAGAAACCACGATAAGCGCTTAAAGGACTAGGATGAGGACTTGTAAGAATTAAATGTTTTGGATTTGTCAGTAATTTCTTAGATTGAATAGCCTTGGATCCCCATAATAAAAATACAACAGGACCATCCTTTTCATTGATCCATCGCAAAGCCTCGTTTGTGAAATTCTGCCATCCTTTATCTTGATGAGATAAAGGTTTATGCTCTTCAACTGTAAGGATAGTATTCATTAATAGTACTCCTTGTTTAGCCCAGTCGGTCAAATCACCCGTGCGATGTACAGGAGTTTGATACTCATTTTCTAGTTCTTTATACATGTTTTGTAAAGATGGAGGTAAAGGAAAGTTGCTTGGTACACTAAATGAGTAACCTTGAGCTTGTCCTGGACCATGATATGGATCTTGTCCTAAAATAACAACTTTTGTATCTTTTAAAGAAGTTGTTTTAAAGGCTGCAAAAATATTTTCTTTTGCAGGATAAATATTTTTTGTTTTATATTCCTCAGCTAAAAAATATCGTAAATTTAGTAAATAATCTTTTTGTATTTCTTGATCAAACAGTTGATCCCAGTCATTATGCATAATCATGTGATTCACTTCTTTCTTTAGTGATATAATAATACCATGAATGTACAAGAGAAAATTAATAAAATGGAAAATTGTCGTGGAAAAAACCATGACCTATTAGAATTCAGACAATGGTTAACGGATGCAATACCAAATCATACAGCCTTAAAAAAGATTCAGGTAGCTGGTACAAACGGAAAGGGAAGTACTTCAATTTGGCTAAGAGATTTGTTGATGAAAAAAGGATATAAAGTAGGGGTTTTTACATCTCCACATTTGATTCATCATACAGAAAGAATACGCGTGAATGATACATGTATTACTTTAGCTGATTGGGAAAGAATCTATGATCAATATGAAGAGTTATTCTTATTACATAAGATGACAATGTTTGAAATGGATCTATGGATGTCAATGGCCTATTTTATTGAACAACAAGTTGATTACTGCATTATTGAAGCTGGGATGGGAGGTCGTTTGGATGCGACAACAGCTTTGGATTATGAAGCCTGCTTAATTACTAATGTAGGACTTGATCATACGGAATATTTAGGGGATACATTTGAACAAATCGCTTATGAAAAATCAGGTGTATTTAAACCAAATGTTCCTGCTCTGACAACCGAAGATAAACCGGAATGTCAAAAAGTAATGGAGCTTGTTGCAGATTATATGAAAACACCATTATGTTTTATTGATTGTCAAGAAACTGATGTATTGAGATGGAATGGTATGACATTTCATTTGAATCCACCGTTATATCAGGCTAAAAATTTATCTCTAGCATTAGAAACGTTGAATGTACTTGGAATTTGGCTCGAAGAAAATGAAATTCAACAGGTAATTGATCATTTTAAATGGGCAGGCAGATATATGGTTCTTAGAAAAGATCCATTGGTTTTATTAGATGGAGCACACAATGTACATGGAATAACAGCGTTGACACAATCTTTGAAGGATTTTACAGGAAAGATTTATTTTTCGGTATTAAAAGAGAAGGATGCACCGCATATGATTGAATTACTTCAATCCATTAGTAAAGACATTACATTAGTAGAAATATCGAGTGCTCGTCTATATCCATTAGAAAAATTAGGGTATCCTATTATTACAGTGGATGAGTTGATCTCAAGACTTTTAGATACAAAAGAAGACAGTTTATTATGTGGTTCTCTATATTATGTAGGAGAAGTATTAGAAAAATGGGGCAATGTTTGACACACCCTATTTTAGCGCTTAGAATTGTTCTGTTGAGACTGGAGCGATAATATGTTTACGATTGAGGAGTTTTTGCGTATATCCAATCAAATGAGGGATTATTATGCAAAAAAAATAAAAGATAGTTTTCAAGAATTTAATTTTTCACCAAATGAAATATCTATCTTGATTGTTTTAAAGAATAATTCAACTATTACAACAAGTACGGAATTAAAAGTGGTGTTAGGCGTTTCAAAGACTCTGATTTCTAGAAGTGTTGATTCGTTGGAAAAAAAGGGACTTATTTGTACTTGCATAGATGAAAAAGATAGTCGAATACACCATTTACAACTCACAGGCGAGTGTAAACCTATTTTAAAGATTATTGATGAAGAGATTGGTAAAATCAATAAAACATTATTTAATGATGTGTCTGTAGAAGAAATGAAAAGCTTGAAGCAGACGATGAGTAAATTACAGAAGTGTGTTGAAAAAGAAGAATAGTTATATAGCATATAACCATTAAACTTGCTACAATAGAAGTAACAAGGGAGGTGTTCTTATGGACAACACAGTTTTGTATGATCTTTCTTATGGTATGTATGCCGTGGGTGTAAAAGACGGCATGCGCGAATGCGGATGTATTGTGAATACTGTATTTCAGGTTTCTACGATAGGACCGCTAATTGCCTTGAGCATGAACAAGGATAATTATACTTGTTCTTTGATTGAAAAAAATAAGTATTTTTCTTTATCAATCTTGCCTGAAACAATAGATTCACAAGTGATTACGGATTTAGGTTTTCAAACAGGAAAAGATAAAGATAAGTGGGCGAAGTTGAATCATCATTTGTTTAGAGAATTGCCTGTTGTAGATGATGCGTTAGGATACATGATGTGTGAAGTACAAAGTCAGATGGATGCAGGAACACACTTTGTATTCTTGGCAAAAGTCGTTGATGCCAAGAAAGGTGATTCTGGTAAACCAATGACCTATGCATATTATCATAATGTATTAAAACAAAGCGCACCGGCAAAAGCACCTACATACAGAAAAGAAGAAAAGTGGGTATGTAGTGTTTGTGGATATGTATATGATGGTGATGATTTTGAAAGTGAACCAGATGATTATGTATGTCCAGTTTGTGGAGCTAAAAAAGACATGTTTAAATTGCAGTAAAAAAGGTGGACCTATTAACGGTTCACCTTTGGCTTTAATTGAATACATGTTTTCATTACTAAATATAAAATAACGACTTGGAATGGTAATGAAATTAAGTTTTTGATTAATTTAGGACTCGCAATAACTAAGAATGGAGTTCCCCACAACATAGATGTAAATAGTGTGCTTAGAAATAAACTGACAACTACATCATATGTTATTCGACATAAGATGACGCGAACCCAAGTGATTCTTTCGCAGTTATAGAAGTAAGCTGAAAAAATACATGCGCTTGCCATAGTTGAAATCATAAAGATCGGATAATATGCACCCACAGGTTTAACCATGTAATTGACTAAATCTAATAATGGTGCAAGCACTAAGTTTGGAATGGGTCCATAAAGTAAGCAGCTAGCAGCTATCGCAATGGATGCAAAGCCTATTTTTAACTGGTTTGTGATTTGGATGGATCCAAACAAGTTAAGAATAACATTTAGGGCAAAAAATAATGCCACACCTACGATAACACGCACGTTTTTTAATGAGCGTGCATTTTCTTTTAACATTACAAAGTATTGATTCATATATAAAAAGACCTCCTTTTTTCCATATTGCGATACAAAAAAAGAAAGTCTTTAATTTTTTCGATCACAACAGCGGGATGCAAAATATGTACCGCAAGAATAACTTTTCGTTCCTTAACCAACTCCCCGTGTTAAAGACACTTAACGCACATATTTTTACTCTGTATGTAATTGAATTATATGTATTAAAAAGAGATCTGTCAACAGATCTCTTTAATTGTTATTCAATTGTAGCTTTGTCTAACGCTTTAACGAAGTCATACAATGCAGTTGTATCTAAGTTTTTGATCTTTTTGTTGTATAGATCATAGTAACTTAAACCATTGATTGCTACATATGGACATAAAGCAGAAACTTTTTCATAAGCTTCCTTATAAGCAGCAGTACTTGCAGCTTGATCAGTTGTATGTAATGCAGTATCTAACAATGCATCTAAATCAGGATCTGATAAACGAGCTGTGTTATCTGTTTGACCAGTTTGGCATAATAAGTTGATACCAGTGTCATCACCTGAACTAAATTGCCATCCCATGTAAGATACTTCCCAATCGTTAACTGTATCATCACCTTGAACTGTTGCAACCATTGTGTTGAATTCACTTAAGTTTGTCTTGAAATCAACGCCAAGTTCATCGCCCCAAGCTTTTTCTAGCATTGGAAGTATTGTATCTAATTGATCTTTACCTTTTGTAGAAACCATACGAACAGTTAATTTTTGTCCATCTTTTTCACGTTTTCCATCACTTCCTACAGTCCAACCAGCATCGTCTAAGATTTGTTTAGCTTTTTCGATGTCATAATCATAGTAAGTCATGTTGTCATCTTTTTCTTTACCAGTAATGATATCACCTAATTGTGATGAAATTGGGTTAGCCATTAATACTGGAACGAAACCAGGTTGAGTTTTCTTAACATCTTTACTTCCTTTAGAGAATGAGTAGTAGCTATCAACAAATGATTGACGGTCAATCGCATAAGTTAATGCTTGACGTACAGCAGGATCTGCAGTGGCTCCAGCTTCACAGTTGTAAATAAAGTATTGCATTGAGCTTGATGCGTAGTTGTTGTAAGTTAAGTTCTTATCTAAACTTGCAGTACCAACTTTATCAGCGTTATCAGCTTGTGGTAATAAATCAACAGTTCCTTTTTGAAGTTCTTGAAGTTCTGTTGAAGTATCACAAATCTTCATTACAACATTATCAATTTGGTATTCTCCATCTTCAGCTTTAAATTTATCATTCTTAACAAATGTGGCGGCTGAATCTTTTTGGAAGTTTTTCAATACATATGGTCCAGTACCAATTGGTTTACTAGCCTTGTCTTCAAACATCTTTGTATCACCTTTTTTGTATTTTTTGAATTGTGAATTAGAGATGATTGGGAATGTACCAACTTGGCTTATCGCGTCGATTCTTGGTGTTGCCAAGTGGAAGGCAACTGTGTAATCGTCGATTTTTTCAACACCACTTAGAGTTTCGGCATCTCCTTCGTGATATTCTTTATAACCTTCTAAGTAATCAACATACGTTGAGAAACGACCAGTATAGCTTGGGTCAGCCATAGCTGTAAATGTCAATACAACATCATCTGCATCCAATTTAGATCCATCAGAGAATTTCACTCCTTTTTTCAATTTGAATGTTAATGTTGATCCATCCTCACTAATAGTTGGTTGTTCAGTAGCAAGTTCTGGTTGTAATTGATTATCACGATCATAGCTCAACATACTTTGATAAACCATTTCAATAACGTAATCATCATATACAGTTTGATAATACAATGGAGAGAAAATTCCATTGAAACCTGTGTTTAAGCCAACTGTCAACGTTTTACCATTTGCACCAGATGATCCACCAGCACAACCAGTCATCATTGCAGCTGCCATACATACGGCACCGGCCTTCTTTAAATAGTGACTTGTTTTCATAATTTGCACCTATCCCTTCTTGTGATGTCACTAGTGTAAAACTTTACAATGAAAAATGCAAGTAAAATTTACATTAATTTACATTTGTGTGTAAAATAATTACAATTTATACATAATGTATACGATATATAAACAATATGTTATTTAATGTATACAGATTTTGTAGATAAACTATGAGAAAAAGTTCACATTGTTTTTGTGGTAAATAAAGCATTTTTGGACTATACTTTGATAGAAAAGAGGTAGTTAAAGTTATGATTATTGATGAATTAGAAAAAAAGGTCCAAGGAAAGGGAGTACGAATCGTATTTACCGAAGGTTGGGATCCACGTGTACAAAAGGCAGCTATTGATTTGAAAAATAATGATGTTGTACGCCCAGTATTATTAGGAACTCCAGAAGAAATTGCTGGCTGTGCACAAAAGAATAGTTTAAATGTTGAAGGAATCGAACAAATCGATCCAAATAACTTTGATCACATGGATGAAATGGTCCACAAAATGGTCGAATTACGTCGTGGTAAAATGGACGAAGAAAAAGTTCGTAAAGCATTGAAGAGTACAAACTATTTTGGAACTATGTTAGTTCAAATGGGATATGCCGATGGTTTATTAGGTGGTGCTACATACTCTACTGCAGATACTGTACGTCCAGCATTACAATTGATTAAAACAGCTCCAGGAAACCAATTAGTTTCTTCTTGCTTCATTTTAATTAAAGAAGAATCTCAATTGATCATGGGTGACTGCTCAATCAACATTAACCCTAATACAGATGATTTAGTAGAAATCACTATGCAAACAGCTAACTCAGCTCGTCAATTTGGTGTAGAACCAAAAGTTGCATTATTATCATACTCAACAATGGGTAGTGCAAAAGGTGAATGCGTTGCTAAGATGACTGAAGCAAGTGATCGTTTGCGTCGTATTGCTGATTTTGATATTGATGGAGAAATGCAATTTGACTGTGCAGTAAGTGAAGAAGTTGCTCGTTTAAAAGCTCCTAATTCAAAAGTTGCTGGACATGCAAATACTTTTATTTTCCCTAACTTGTCAAGTGGAAATATTGGATACAAAATTGCTGCTCGTTTAGGTGGATATGAAGCAGTTGGACCAATCTTACAAGGATTGAACGCGCCAATCAATGACTTATCTCGTGGATGTACTTCAGATGAAATCTACAAGATGGCTATTGTAACTGCTGCTCAAAAAGATATGGATATCTAATTTAAATAATTATATTTTTCGATAAAAGAATCTCAATTGAGGTTCTTTTTTTCGTGCTATGAAAAAAAGAGATGATTTCTCATCTCTTAAACTACGATATTAAAAACATGTACTGCAATATTGAAATAAACTAGAATAGAGCAAGTATCTACAATTGTTGTGATTAATGGACTGGCCATAATAGCTGGATCTACACCAATCTTATTTGCAAATAATGGAAGAATACAACCAATTAATTTTGCAACAATAACAACAATCATTAATGAAAGGGCAATGACAATTGCGATATTAAAGTTTTGGTATTGAATGAAAATACGTAAACCATTAGCTGCAGCCAAAATAAATCCAACAACAAGTGAAATTCTAAATTCTTTAAACATAACTTTAAAAATTTCTTTAAAATGAATTTCTCCCAAAGCTAAACCACGAATAATCAAAGTTGAACTCTGTGATCCACAGTTTCCACCTGTATCCATCAACATTGGAATAAAAGATACTAGTAATGGTACGGCGCTGAAGGCATTTTCATATCGGGTGATAATACTTCCTGTGATTGTGGCAGAAAACATTAAGACAAGTAGCCATAAGATACGGTGTTTTGCTTGTTGCCAAACCGTAGTTTCAAAATATGTTTTTTCATTGGGTTCCATGGCAGCCATACGAGAAATATCTTCGTTGGTTTCATCAACCATAACATCCATGGCATCGTCAAATGTAACAATACCAACAAGACATCCATCACTATCAAGTACGGGCATCGCAATCAAGTCATATTTTCTAAATAAGTGAGCAACCTGCTCCTGATCTGTATGAGTGTGTACAGAAATAATGTTCGTATTCATTAGATTTGTGATATTTTCATCATCATCACTCGTCATTAAGCTTTTAGCTGTCACAATACCAATCAATTTTTTATTTTCTGTGACATAACAAGTATAAATAGTTTCCTTATGAATACCAATATCTTTAATATGGTTCATGGCCTGTTTTACAGTCATTGTTTTTTTCAATGTGACATATTCAGTCGTCATGATTGAACCGGCACTGTCTTCAGGATATTTTAAAAGTTTGTTGATGGTTGAACGCTTATTTGAATCTAAGTTTTTCAAAATACGCGTTACTAAGTTTGCAGGTAGATCCTCTAACATATCTACTGTATCATCCATATAAAGATCATCTAATAGTTCTTTTAATTCAGTTTCTGAAAACATGTCTACCAGATATGTCTGCATCTTCGAACTCATGCATGAGAATACATTGGCAGCTTTTTCTTTAGAAATTAAACGGAATGCCAAAGCACATTCTTTCGCATCTAACTCTTCTAAAAAGGCAGCTGTATCCATATCGTTCATTTCGGAAAGTATATTTTGTGCAGTTTTGTATTTTTTGTCTTGTAGTAATTGAATGAATTCTTCTTTGTTCATCATAATTATGTACCTCTGCTTTCTTTAAATAATTCAAACTATTCCCATCCGGATCCGTACACATACAAGCCTCACCTCCTTATATAAAGAAAACGCCATTGCCTAAACAATGACGTCATTAACCTAAGTATCACCGTTCAAGCTTTAGTATCACAGGGCATATTAATTACATTAAGCCAAGCCTTTGCGACTTAGCCTGCTGTCCAACGAGTTGTGTCTCCACAACTTTGCGGCAGTAATCTTAGGAAATCCAAATCCCTGCGGTAACCTCACCTACCGTATATCTTTATGTACGTGAAAAGAATAATATAAATTAGTAAGTGAGTCAACCTTAACAGTATAAAAACTATGTTAAATTTAAATAATATGAAAACTATCCTTATTTTTAAGAATTTCTGGTGTCTTTCTAAGAATGAAATCTAGAAATGTCTTACTTGCATAAGATAAAGTATCGTAATTATTATAGGCGAATCCAACATGACGAAATAGATTTTCTTGTATTGGAATCAAACACAAATCATTATAGTCGCTCAAAGCGTTTTGATAAAGTATAGAAATACCTAAATTCTGTCGTATCATAGCTAAAATAGTAAATTCATCATATACTTTGTGTTTAATCTGTACATGTAATCCTAGATTTTGGAATGTTTTTATTGGCAAAGAATATTCTCCCTCATCTAATTGAATGAAAGGGTACTTTGCGATTTGTTTCATGCTTAATACTTCATAATTAGCTAACACATGACTTTGTGGCACCAACGCAAACATTTCATCATAATACAATTCTTGATATTGAACTCGCTGGATGGCATCAATACAAGTGAATCCTAAATCAAGACTTCCTTCTAATAATTGTTGTTCAATATTTGTGTATTCACTTTGATACAGTTCAAATTGTATGTTTGGATACATTTCAATGAATTTTTCCATTAATGAAGGCAAAAGATGTCGAGATACACTTGTGAATGTACCAATTCTTAATGTGACTTGGTCCACCCCTTTCATTTCCTGCTTTTTAGTACGAAGATTATCAAGGCTTGCCTGAACAGATTTTAAATAGGGAATATATGCATGTCCATCTTTACTAAGAATGACACCACGTTTTTGTCGAATGAATAAAGTGGTTTCTAATTCTTCTTCTAAAGATTTTATTGTTTGAGAAACTGCACTTTGTGAAAAGCCAAGATCTTTAGCAACTTGACTAATTGTTTTTGTTTCTAATACTTTGAAAAAATATCATATTTTGTTAGATTCATATCTATCACATTTTCTTATGGAAGTATTATAAATATTTGATTTACAAATAACAATTCGATTCTTATAATGCATAGAAATAAGGAGTGAGATTATGGAGTTTAAAAAAGGAATCAAAGATAGTATTCCGGTAGGAATGGGATACTTTGCGGTTTCCTTCTCATTAGGAATCATCGCAAAAAATGTAGGCTTATCACCAATACAAGGTTTTTTGACTAGCCTATTCATAATTGCATCGGCAGGAGAATATGCTGTCTTTTTAATGATTAGTACACATGGTACTTTCATTCAGATGGTTATCATGACTTTAGTCAGTAATGCTCGCTATTTCTTAATGAGCTTTGCGCTCAGTCAATAAATCGAAGAAAAAACGAATCTGCTTCATAGGATGTGTATTGGTTTTGATTTAACAGATGAATTATTTGGCTTGGCAATCAATCACGAAGGGAAAGTGAATCATAAATATATATGGTACATATTTGGTGGCACTTCCATGTTGGGCACTAGGAACTGCATCGGGAATAGTTGCTGGTAATAGTCTTCCTACAAAAATTGTAGCGAGTTTAAGTGTTGCGTTATATGGTATTTTTTTGGCTATTAGTATTCCTCAGGCAAAAAAGATCGTGTGATTGGACTACTCATTATTATAAGTTTCTTATTGAGTTACATTTGTAAGGATGTGATAATCTCAGGTGGAACAAGAACCACTTTATTAATAATCATAATTTCAATGGCAGCGGCCATTATAAAACCTAGAAAGAAGGAAGAAAATGTCTAATCTAATGATGTATGTAGCTACAATGACGGTTGTCACATATTTGATTCGTGTCTTGCCGTTAACACTTTTTAATAAACCCATTACCAATATATATGTTCGGTCATTTCTATATTATATTCCTTATGTGACTTTGGCTGTGATGACCTTTCCTACTATATTATATGAAACTAATTCTCAGTTAGCAGGACTTGCAGCGCTAATAGTTGGAATTATGTTGGCTTGGAAAGATAAAGGCTTATTTCAAGTATCCATTGCATGCTGTTTAGTCGTTTTAACAATGGAATATATAATATGAAAATAATGTCACAAAAGTGACATTATTTTTTTAGTATATCTATTGTATGTGAACTTGCACCAATTAGCTCTTGTCTTTCACATGTGGCAAGATGATATTTGATGAACAATTCAAATGTTTCATCATCCATCTTGTTTAAGATAGGACGCATATAATCGCTTGGACCATCAGCGGCAATAATTTGGATTCGTTCTAAACCTATCTCTTTATTTAATTGATTGATTGTATCTAGACGAATGTAACTATATAAATCATCTATATTTGTCTGCGTTTGAAATGTTTCATCGAGTTTTTTTGCTGCTAATGATTCTTTGATGTGTCCATCTCGAAAGCCGTGGACTAAGACGCTATATTCATTCATAACGTAAGCTACAAAAATAATTCCATCTTTTTTTGTAACGCGTTTAGCTTCGGATAATGCTTTTAATTTATCTTCATAACTAAATAAGTGGTACATAGGTCCAAATAATAGGGTGATGTCAAAAGTGTTATCTTGATATCTTGATAAATCTAAAGCGGTTCCTTGATAGGCTTTCACATTGCTTTTTTTAGCTTTTAAAACACCAAGATTATATTTAACAAGTTCAATCGCATCGACTTGGTATCCTTCATTACTTAAGGCAACGCTATACCTGCCGGTTCCGGCTCCAATATCCAATATGCGATCTTCAGACTTTAAATATTTATGGATGTATTTCATGCTTGTTGTATATTCTACTTGACCGTGTCTTGATAGTAATCTTTTGTCTTCACAAAATTTACCGTAATAATTTTCTAATTTACTCATGCATTATTTCCTCAACTTCTTTTATATAATAAGGTATATGTTTGGATTTTTGCAACGTTTCATGTATGATTATTTGTGGATAAAAACATGTGTTTTATGAATGTAGAAATAGATAATAAATAATTTGGAGGTCAACTATGGAAAAAGAATTTAAGGCGATATATGGACAGGCAATGTCGATTGTGACACATAAGCCTAGTCAATACGCAAAGAATATCACATTGCGTTATCCTATGAAATCGACATTCAAAGGGGATAAGATACGTATTTGTTTAGATAACTTTACAGGAAAAGAAGGCGTGGTCTTTGATTCAATCACAATTGGACGAGTTATTAGTGGACGTGATTTAGATTCAACATCCATTGTGGATATTACCTTTAATGGTTCAAAAGGACTTCATCTTGATGTGGGAGAACAATGTTACAGCGATCCATTGGATTTTAAAGTGCATGAACAAGAAACAATCGCAATTAGTTTCTATTTAAAAGAATTCACCCACTTACGTTGTGGCGTATATACACAAGGACCATTAAGTTCGGGTTATTTTGGAGAAGGTGATTTCTCTCATGCAGGTATTATGGATCATGCTTCAAGCATGAAGACCCCATGGGAGTTTTTCTTA
>OGWT01001438.1_pt1 | contig 18150 bp, 17 predicted proteins | sample 1576101 | NCBI WGS metagenome assembly OGWT01 (sample SAMEA3541481, study PRJEB24748) | human gut metagenome | biome: human gut; feature: human-associated habitat; material: faeces | place: China | collected 2012 | reverse complement strand
AACGGCATAAGCATATCCCTTTTCCTCAAGGGTCTTGATGATGTCGATAATCTCATCGATGTTCTCGGTTGCCTTGGGATGAACGGTTGCCTCACGGATGTTCATACCCTTTGCATCGGTCCAGAACTCCTTGATATATTTTTCGGAAACCTCTTTAAAAGAAATTCCCTCTTCATTTGCTCTTCTGATAATCTTATCGTCAATATCGGTAAAGTTCTGAACAAAATTGACTTTAAGTCCTCTGTACTCCATATATCTGCGCATTACGTCAAAAACGCAGAGAGGACGTGCGTTACCGATATGGATGAAATTATAAACAGTGGGGCCGCAGGCATAAATTGAAACCTCGCCCTCCTTTATAGTCTTAAGCTCTTCCTTCTGTCTTGTAAGAGTATTAAAGATTTTCATTTTTTTCTTCCTCCAGTTTTGCTATTTCTCTTTCGAGTCTTTCTATTCGCATCTTCATAAGGCACATTTCCTGAGCGACGGGATCGGGAATATGAACCTGATCGAGGCAGTCAATGCGCTTTCCGTTACGTTTTACCACCCTTGCAGGGACTCCCGTTGCAGTGCTGTTAGGCGGAATTTCTTCCAGCACCACTGCTCCGGCGGCGATATTTGTATTATCGCCTACCTTAAAGGGTCCAAGGACCTTGGCTCCGGCGCCGATAAGCACGTTATTGCCGATAGTCGGATGACGCTTACCGGTATCCTTACCGGTTCCGCCCAGGGTCACACCCTGATAAATCATTACGTCGTCGCCGATTTCCGTTGTCTCGCCTATAACAACTCCCGTTCCGTGGTCAATAAACAGTCTCCTGCCTATTGTTGCCGCCGGATGTATTTCTATTCCAGTCTTTCTTGCGGCACGCTGGGAAATCCATCTTGCCATGAAAAAGCAGTGATGACGATAAAACCAGTTTGCCCTCCTGTGCATCCTTATAGCTTTCAGACCGGGATAGAGAAAAAATATCTCAAGGCTGCTTCTTGCCGCCGGGTCACGTTCCTTAAAGCATTGTATATCCTCTTTGAGCCTTTGAAACAAACTATCCACCTCCATAAAAAAACTCCGTTGCCTTTTAGCAACGGAGGCGAAAAAACGCGGTTCCACTCCTGTTTATAACTCTTACGGCCTTTAACGGTGCCTGCCGCACAGAGATACTCGCAAAAAGCTTTCCCTCTGCGTGCTGACGGGTGCATTTCACCGCCCCGGCATAAGGCGCTTTTCAGCTTCCGCACCCTCTCTTATATGCCGTAAAACGGTTACTTCTCCCGGTAATCGCATTTATCTTTTCCTTAATATTATACTCCAAAGGTGAAAAAATTGCACCTGTTTTTTCTCTTACATTGTTACGTCAATCTGACGGCTGATATCAACAGCATATTTTATGCCGGATATTACAGTGAGAACTGCTGTTATCCAAAGCAGGAAGTTTGAGAAGAATGAAAGATTGAAGCCTGAGGGAAGTATTCCCAAAGTAATGGCTTCACCTGCAACAAGAATTACAACAATTGAAACCATCTGGCTCATTGTCTTTGCCTTGCCCCAGAAGTTTGCGGCAACGACAATGCCCTGTGCAGAAGCGACAAGTCTCAAAGAAGTTACTACAAACTCTCTTGTAAGGACTATCATTACAATCCAGATATTACATATACCCAGCTGCATGAATCCCAGGAAAGCTGCCGTTGTAAGCATTTTATCAGCAACGGGATCAAGAAGCTTGCCGAAAACGGTAATCTGATTATTTTTTCTCGCAAGCTTGCCGTCAATAAAATCAGTTATGGCAGCTACGCTGAAAAACACAAGTCCGAAAAGATAGTTATGGGGAATTGCTTCAATTATAAGCGCCGCAAGAAAAAACGGCGTTAATATCATTCTTAAAACTGTAAGTTTGTTTGGTGTATTCATCTGTTACCCTCCGAATTTTATAAAGCCTCACCTATCAGGTCATAATCTGAAACGTCGAAAATCTTTACCTTTACAAAGTCGCCGTCATTAAGCTCTTCCTTACTGGTAAAGCTGACAGATGCGTCTACATCCGGCGCATCCATATAGGATCTTCCGTAGTAGCTGTCCGTATATCCGTCATATCCCTCTACGAGAACGTCAAGAGTTTTTCCGACACATTCATTATTCTTACATTCAACTATACCATATTGATCCTGCATAATCAACTCTGCACGATGTTTTTTTACATCCTCATCGACCTGATCGGAAAGCTCTGCCGCCTTTGTGCCCTCTTCCGCAGAATAGGCAAAGCAGCCCAGACGCTCAAACTCAATCTCATTTATAAATTCGGCAAGGTCTTCAAATTCCTCTTCTCCCTCACCGGGGAAGCCGGTTATAAATGTTGTTCTGATTACAACATCGGGGATTTTTTCCCTTATCTTCTTTATGAGAGCTGTAAGGGATTCTCTGTCCCCGGTTCTGTTCATGGCGGAAAGAATCTTTCCGTTACAGTGCTGGAGGGGCAGATCTATATAATTAAGTATCTTTTCATTTTCAGCAATCGTCTCAAGAAGCTCATCGGTAATGCGGTCGGGATAACAGTAGAGAAGTCTTATCCATACAAGTGATTCAATCTTGCAAAGCTCCTTTAAAAGGTCGCAGAGCCTGTTTTCTCCATAGAGATCCTCGCCGTATCGTGTGGTATCCTGTGCGACGACAACAAGTTCTTTAACTCCGTTTTCTGCAAGGGTTTTGGCTTCCTCAACAATGCTCTCAATAGTTCTGCTTCTGAAAGGTCCTCTGATTGAGGGAATTGCACAGTAAGTGCAGCAGTTTGAACAGCCCTCAGAGATTTTTATATAAGCAGTATAAGGGGGTGTTGTAAGGATTCTTTCCCCATCAAGAGGAAGCTCCTTTTTGGGAGGATATTCGCTTACCTCTTCCTCCTCAAAAACTCTGTCGAGAATATCGCAGATATCTTTATTGGCACCGATTCCAACAACGGCATCAACTTTGGGAATTTCCTTTTTAATTTCGTCACGGTATCTTTCAGCAAGGCATCCTGTAACCACAACGTGCTTTACACTGCCTTCACCTTTAAGCTCCGTCATTTCAAGAATTGTATCTATTGCCTCCTGCTTTGCATCGGCAATAAACCCGCAGGTGTTGACTATAACTACATCTGCTTCGTATGCGTCGTCAACAATCTCATACTTATCTGATATTTTGGAAAGCATTATTTCGGCATCCACCTGATTCTTAGGACAGCCCAGTGAAATCATGCCAACCTTTTTCTTTTCTTCATGATGACTTTTACTCATAATTTAATCCTCGCAATAAAAATCAATATCCTGCGCACATTCGCTCATTGCGCTTCTTATATCGGAATAGCTGTAACCAAGACGAACAAGGGCTGAAAACACTCTTTTTCGGCCCTTTTCATCTGTCAAACTATTATAATACTTTTTTCTTATGAGCGCAACAGCGGACATTTTTTCATCGCCCTGAAGATTTTCAAGAGTACGCTCTATAATATCGCTGTCAATGCCTCGGCGGTAAAGCTGATTTTTTATGCCTTTCTTGCCCATGCCCTTTGACTGCTGATAATATTCAGCCATTTTTATCGCATAGGCTTCATCGTCAATAAGACTCAGCTCCTCTACTCGCTCCATAACCTGCGCAGCAACTTCCGGAGAAATTTTTTCGCACAGTTTGCGGTTAAGCTCAGCGGATGAATAGTCCCTCCTTGAAAGCAGATCTATTGCCTTATTCATGCCGAAACGGTAATCGGCACGCTCTTTAAACTCAGCAAACTCTTCATCTGTCAGCTTCATTCCGGACTTCATTCCGCTGGTAAACCAGAACTCGTCATCAGTTGTAAAAACATACTCACCGTCAATGAGAATATGTATTTTTTTACCCTTTCCCTTTTGTGCGGTAAGTATCAAACTCAGTCATCCTCGTCAACGATTATATCAAGCTTTGCCCTTGCTGCTGCTCTGCTTATGGGCTTTGCCTTTGCTGTTTCAGCCTTTGCGCCTGTCTCAGCTGCTTCTGCTGCCGCTGCCTTTCGTGCTGCTACACCTGTTTTATCCACTGTAAAATCATCGGGCTTCATTGCAGCAGTAAGCTTTTCCTTAATCTCCTCCATCATCTCGGGCTTTGAACGGAGAAGCTCTTTTACATTATCTCTGCCCTGACCCAGACGCATTTCATTATAGGAGAACCATGCGCCGCTCTTATTTATAATATTGTATTTAACTGCAAGGTCGAGAATTTCGCCCTCTTTTGAAATTCCTCTGCCGTACATAATGTCAAACTCTGCATCCTTAAAGGGCGGAGCGACCTTATTTTTAACAATCTTTGCCCTTGTTCTTGAACCTACAAACTCATTGCCGGTTGCTTTGAGCTGTTCAATTTTTCTTACATCAATACGCATTGAAGCATAGAATTTAAGGGCACGTCCGCCGGTGGTTGTCTCAGGGTTACCGTAGACAACGCCGATCTTCTCACGAAGCTGGTTAATAAAGATTACAAGACAGTTTGACTTCGCAATAGCGCCTGCAAGCTTTCTGAGAGCCTGTGACATAAGTCTTGCCTGAAGTCCCACATGAGAATCACCCATATCTCCTTCGATTTCAGCTCTCGGAACAAGGGCTGCAACGGAGTCAACTACAAGCACATCAATAGCTCCTGAACGTGCAAGAGCTTCTGTAATCTCCAAAGCCTGTTCGCCGTTATCGGGCTGGGAAACAAGCAATGACTCAACATCAACGCCCAGATTTGCAGCATAATGAGGATCAAGAGCATGCTCTGCGTCAACGAAAGCTGCCTCTCCGCCAAGCTTCTGTGCCTCTGCCACAACATGGAGGGCAAGTGTTGTTTTACCTGAAGATTCGGGACCGTATATTTCGATAATTCTTCCTCTGGGAAGTCCGCCTATTCCTGTTGCGGCGTCAAGGGCAATTGAACCCGTTGAAATTGCCTCAACGTTCATTGCTTTATTCTGTCCAAGGCGCATTACCGCACCTTTACCGTACTGTTTTTCAATCTGGCTCAGCGCCGTTTCAAGTGCTTTCTTTTTGTCGAGCATATATAATCCTCCAAAGTCTTAAAGTACAAATGTTCGATGATCTGTGTTTTATTATAGACTAATGCAGAAAAAAAATCAACATATTACTGAAAATAATATAGTTTTATTTTATATAGTGGATTTTCACAGGGTTTAATGGGTTTTTGCTTGATGTAAGGGTGAACCAATGGTAAAATCAAGGAGGAAAAGTACAAAACAGGGATTGAATTTTATCCCGACGGTGAATGAATTAACCAAAAGGAGGCATTAGCTATTATTGATTACACTCCCCTATGGAGAACAATGGCCGATAAAGGAATTACGCAGTATCAGCTGCTTAAAAGCGGCATTGACAACAAAACGCTTGATTCCCTTAAAAAGAATAAAAACATCACGCTTTTAACTATGGAAAAGCTATGCAGGATTTTAGAGTGCACACCTAATGATATTGTAAAATTCACTGACTGAAAGACCGTCGTACTGAAAAGCAAACGACGGTCTTTTATTTTTATAAAATTAAAATGAAAATCTGTGCGGTGAATATAATTTATATTTCCAAATTCTATTATGGCATTTAAATGCAGAAAACGATGAAAATCTGATTTCACATATTTTCTACTCTTTTTCACTATTGTTAATGATATTTTCATAAAAATAATGTATAATGTGCAGGTAAGTACAAAATATGCTATGCATATCACATACAAGGAGGTAAGAAAATGGCTATTACCGTGAAAGAAGCTTATTTTAATTCTTCAACCGGCACAAATAAAATCCGCTGCCTTATCTGGCAGGACAAAGAACAGATTCCAAAAGCGATTTTCCAGATCGCCCACGGAGTATGCGAACACATTGAACGCTACGACGAATTTGCAAGATTCCTTGCTGAAAAAGGATTCATTGCTTGCGGAAATGATCATCTCGGCCATGGAAAATCAGCCGAAAGCCTTGAAAAGCTCGGCTATACATGCGAACATAACGGCCACATCAGAATGGTGGACGATATGCACATACTCACTAAGATAATGAAGAAAAAGTATCCCGATCTGCCTTATATTCTGTTCGGTCACAGCATGGGTTCATTCTGTGCAAGAAATTATGCGGCTAAATTCGGCGATGAACTCTCCGGCGTTATCTTCTGCGGAACAGGAGATTTCCCACAGCTTATTTCAGTAGCTGAAGGTCCTGTAAAGGCACTTACAGAAAAATTCGGTGCAGCTACTCCTGCAACTGCTCTCAGTCACAAATTCAACGTTATTATGAACCGTCAGTTTGCTTCCGAAAGCAGAACCGATTACGACTGGCTGAGCAAAAATCCCGAAAACGTCGAAAAATATATCTGCGATCCATACTGCGGTTTCGTAATGACTTATTCTCTGGTAAGAGATATGCTGATGCTTGCAAGCGAATGCAGCACATCCCAGTGGCCGGAGCAGATCCCCGTAGGACTTCCCATTATGATGATTTCCGGCGCAAGAGATCCGGTAGGCGCAAACGGCAGATCAATTATAAGCGTATGCGACAAGCTTATGCGTGCCGGTCATAATCCGGAGGTTATACTCTACCCTGACAACAGACATGAAATTCTCAACGAAGATGACAGAGTAAAGATTTTCGGAGACATTTACACCTGGCTTACAGATGTTTTAAACGGTGAAGTTCTTTAAATTTGATACATTACAAGGAAATCCCCGACGGAGTTAATCCGCCGGGGATTTTGTTTTGCATAAAAGTTGATTTTTATTATCAAACAGCTCTGCATACTGCTTTGATACTTTCGCAGATACTTTGCTGTCTTTAAATTTGCAGCTCAGAGCACAGACTTATTCTGCCTTTTCCTCTACAATATGCTCAATCAATACTTTGTAATTGTCCGCTGCATTTCCCATGATAATAAGAGTTCCGCCGTATTCCACTGCACTGTTCCAGGGAGCCGGTGAAGGTCCTGTTTTAAGACCATAGGTCATTGTCATTCCGTCATATGTAATTGAAGCATTATTTTCATGGTCATGGCCAAAGAAGAAATACTTTGTTGAACCAAGCTCTTTACACAGATCAAAAAATCATGAATCAACAGGAGCTGCTCCGGGAAGATATGCACAGATACCAAAACCATATTTTTCAGGTACTACATATCTCTGAGTCTTCTCGCCATCAACTACAATCTCTTCGACTTCTGCCAGCTCTTCAATAGCAGTTCTTGTCTGAGGAAGTGCGAAATGAGTAAATACCATTGAAGGAACTGTCTTGCCTTCATTTTCGGCAATACCCTTTACATTCCACTCGTACCAAGCCATCTGCTCATAACCCATGTAGATCTCTCTTTTTCCGGTTTCTCCGCCGTAATCATAATATCTTCCGTTATCCATCATGAACAGCGACTGAATTACTTTTCCATTCTCAGTAATATTTACAACGTAGTTGCCCACACCATAAAGATTTGAAGGACCTTTCTCAAAAAGACAGTACTCAGCTTCTTCGTATCTGTCACCCTGCCAGTTAAGAGTTGCCTTACCTTCTGAATCGTGATTTCCGAATACTGTTGCCCATGGGATCTTATGACTCTCAAAGCATTTTATAACCTGTCTTGTCAAGAAGTTTGTTGTAAGACCAGATACATTGTCGCCTGTAAGCACAATAAGATCGGGAGATGTCTTCTCAATAAGAGCACCGACTTCTTCCAAAGCTTTCTTATTATCGGAAAGATTTGCCCAAAGCTGCAGATCTGTAAGCTGAAGAATCTTAAATTCCTCATCGGGATTTTTCTCAACGGTCTGAATTGAGTTTATATCAAATTCATCACTTGCCGCCCAAACCTGCACATGCTTTTTTCCGAAAAGCGGGAAACACAGAATAAAGGCAATTACCAAAACCAAAGCCAAAAATCCTGATATCACGCCAATAGCGATTTTCTTTTTCTTTGCTTTTGTCATGTCCGTTCTCCTATTCTCTTAGTAATTCGCACATAAACGGTGCTATGTTAAGTGTTTTTACTATAACATATGCATAAAGCCACAGTCAATTATAAATCCAATCAAAAAAACGCACTTTTTAGAAATCCTGCCAAAATAGGTAGACAACAATTTAAAATAGTTACAAAAAATCCATCGCATTATTACAGCGGAATAAAACGCATCGGCTTTTTTGATTTTTATGGAATATTAAATTGACAAACATAGTACATTTATGACATAATTTAGCGTGAAAGGATGGGTAATTATGACATTTTTGTACTCAATTTTAATTCTGTTAGCTGTTTTTATCCTGATAACCCTTATTCGGGCAATTTTTTTCAAAGCTCCTCCGGTAAAAAAAGAAGAATTCCCCGAAGAAACAGTAAACGAAAAGAGAGCTGCAGATAATCTCAGCGAAGCTATTAAAATCAAAACCGTTTCACACGAGGATGAAAGTCTTACTGACTGGAACGAATTTGAACGCTTCCATGCTTTTTTAAGAAAAGCTTATCCCAAAGTACACAGCACAATGGAAATCACCAAAATATCAAAAGCAAGCCTGCTCTATAAATGGCAGGGCACTGATGATTCACTTGACCCCATTGCATTTTTAGCTCATCAGGACGTTGTTCCCGTAAGCGAAGGAACTTATGACGACTGGACGCATCCTGCCTTTGAAGGTTATAACGACGGTGAGTTCGTCTGGGGCAGAGGCGCACTTGACATGAAAAACCATCTCATCTGTCTTATGGAAAGCGCCGAAACCCTTCTTGAAGAAGGATATCAGCCTGTAAGGACAATATATTTATGCCTCGGTCACAACGAGGAGGTTGTTTCCGGAGGAAACAACGGAGCCAAGGAACTGGCCAAAGAACTCGAAAGGCGTGGAGTTCACCTTGACAGCGTTATTGATGAAGGCGGAGCAATGCTTTCAGCCAAAGTAAAGGGACTCCTTGACGCAAACCTTGCAGGTGTCGGCGTTGCAGAAAAGGGATATGTTGATTTTAAAATCACCGTTAAAGCTAAGGGCGGACATTCTTCACAGCCTCCGGAACATACTGCACTGGGTATTTTATCCAAAAAGGTTATTAACCTTGAAAAGCATCAGTTTAAAGGTAAAATACTTCCCTTTGTATATAATCTCTTCACAAGCATCGGAAAACGCACCGCATACATAGGCAGAGTAATTTTCTGTAACCTCTGGCTTTTAAAGCCGCTGCTTCTTAAAATAATGACAAAATTCCCGCCGGCTGCATCTCTTGTGCGTACCACCACAGCAGTTACCATGGCAAGCGGTTCTCCTGCCGCCAACGTTCTTCCGCAAAAGGCAAGTGTTACGGTTAATTTCCGAATCATGCCCGGTGAAACAATAGAAGACGTAAAGAAGCATATTGAAAAATATATGGGCGGCGACGATGTTGAAATCGAATTTATAAAGGGCAAAGAACCCAGTCTTGTCTCACCCACCGACACAAGAGCTTTTGAAACCATAAGCCGTCTTGCAGTTGCCATTGACGAAAAGAATATCGTTGCTCCTTATCTTGTCATGGGCGGAACAGACGCATATAACTATGAAAATGTATGCGAAAACATTTATCGTTTTGCTCCCTTTACAATTGACACTGCTTTACTTCTTACAACACATTCCACAAATGAAAGAATTCCCATTGCACAGCTCAAACAGGGAATAACCTTCTTTAAACGATATATGAGAATTATGAGCGGAAAGTAGGCGAAAATATGGATTTTAAAGAAAGTGGATTTATGTATATCCTTGGCGGAATTGTAGTTTTATTCGTCATTGCCCAGTCCCTCTTTTTCCTTATAAGAGCATGGAAACAGGGAAAGAAAATCGGCCTTTCAGTCGAAGCAATGCGTTCCGCCGTTACTCAATCGGCACTTTTCAGCATCGCCCCGGCTATCTCAATAGTAGCAACCGTCCTTACCCTTTCGGGAGCTTTGGGAATTGTTCTCCCATGGATAAGGCTCACAGTTATAGGTGCTATTTCTTATGAGGTTCCTGCCGCAGAATCGGCAATTGAGGCTCTCGGCTATACCGGAGGACTTGCAACGGAAATAGATTCTCCTTTGGGATTTTCAGCCGCTGCATGGGTTATGACTCTCGGCTCTATAATGCCTTTGGTAATCATCCCCTTTGCTCTCAAGAAAGTACAAAAGGGCATCGGAAAAGCGGTAAACAAAAACGCTGCATGGGCTGACGTTATGAGTGCAGCCGCATTTATCGGACTTATCTGCGCATTTGTGGGCAGAGCAATTGTAGGTCAGGGCGATAAAGCTGTCCTTGGTGACGGAGCAGGTATTCTTTCAATAACTGCCCTTGTTGTTTCAATGGCTATAATGCTTGTTTTCATGCAGATACAGAAGAAAAAGGAAATTAAGTGGCTTCAGTCCCTTGCAATGCCGTTTTCCATGTTCATTGCCATGGGAGTTGTAATGCTTTTGGCTCAGGTACTTCCCACAGACATTGTATGGCTCGAATGGAGGGGTTAAAATGGATAAATATAACGACAGAACTCACTTTTACGGCAGATTCTGGGTCATAACAGCACTGTTCATGTTTATCATGATTCCTCTGTCAATAAGCATATACTATAATGCTTTCCCCTCTGCAACGGTAGTTTTAAAAGGTCTTGCTCCCATTGCACTTCTCTTTTATCCTACGGCTGTTATTGAGGTTATGACCTATACTCCTCTTCTCGGCTCGGGAGCCACATACATAAGCTTTATTACCGGTAATATTAACAACTTAAAGCTTCCCTGTGTCCTCTCAGCTCTTGATACGGCAAATATAAGAGCTAACAGCGATGAGGGAGAAATCCTCTCAACAATTGCTGCTGCGACATCTTCCATTGTAACAACCCTTGTTGTAGCGGCTGGAGTACTTCTTTTCAGCCCCGTTCTTCCCTACATCACTGACCCTGATTCTCCTTTTGCCCCCGCATTCAGTCAGGTAGTTCCTGCACTGTTCGGCGCTTTAGGTATGAGCTATTTTGCAAAGCATTATAAGCTCACTGTTATTCCTCTTGCGGCGATCTGCCTTATACTTATGTTCAAAGGCGATCTTTCAGTAGGTATACTTATTCCCGTAGGAGTTGTAGTTTCTATGCTTTCAGCTCATCTTATGTACAAAAAGGGAATTGTAAAATAAGTTATTTGCAAATCTGAAATCTCTGAATAAGCAAAAATAAAATTAAACACCTCTGCGGCAAAGCATAAAACCATAGAGGTGTTTTTGCAGGAAATCATTTCAATAGTATTGTGTAATAGTGAATTGTCAAACTAAGTGCAACAGGAGTTGAGTTCGAAGTCCCATAATTCCTGTGCAGAATGGAAGTTAAGAACCTTGCGAGGCCTGGCGTTAATCAACGCCAGGTTTCGTTTTAGTGTAGCAGGAGCAACCCGGGAAAGGTTTCTGCCTTTGGGATAAAACTCTCTAAGCAGGCCGTTCAGATTTTCATTTGTCCCTTTCTGCCAGGCACAATACGGATCAGCAAAATACACGTCACAATGGAGGCGCTCCTCAATTCGGCGCCAGTTTGCAAATTCTGTACCGCGGTCACAGGTAATAGTCTTAACCAACTGAGAAGGAAAGGCAGACAACACCGAAACAATTGTGTTTTCCAGGGTCTCTGCTCTTCTGTCAGGCATCTTGACAGCAATGTAAAATCGAGTTTTACGTTCTGCCAAGGTGGCAAAGCAGGCCTTGCTCTTGCCTTGACCACTCACTACCGTATCCGCTTCCCAATGTCCAGCTTCCTGACGGCTGTATACCGATTTGTCCCGCTTTCGAATCGACTTTCCCTTGCTGTATTTGCCTCGGGTTTCTTTTCTTCCATGGCTTTTTCCTTTGCGGCGCAACACTTTCAAGTTGCCATTTACCAGGTATTTCTCATAAATCCAGCGGTAAATGGTGCGCCAGCTGGGAATTTTTAATGGACATGGTGTGCAAGCGATCTGCTCCGGCGACCAAGTTGCCCGCAGCTTTTCCTCTATGTAGTCAATTACCTCCTGAGAATGGAACATTCCACGATGGCAGTAAGAACGACGCAGTAGGTACTTTTTCTGCGCTGTGTGCGGGTAGTAGGTTGGAATATCGTACATATGGGTGCAGTTTCGCCGAATCTCTCGTGACACCGTACTGACATTTCTTCCTATCAGCAGGGCGATTTTCCGGTAACTTAACCCATCCATGTAATATTTCCGTATACAACTACGCTCTTCTATGCTAAGATGATGGTAGTTCATACAGTTCCCTCCCTGTGGTTTAGTTGTGTGGTAACTCTATTCTACCAGGTTTCTGTATGAACTTCTTTTTATTTCTCTAAAGTGTTGCACTTGATAGTATAATTCACCGTAATACAGCAAAAGAGCTGTCCTTTCGGACAGCTCTTTAATTTTTAATTTGCCTATTAATTATTCAGCGTCTGTTGCCTCTTCTGCTGCTTCCTCAGCGGGAGCCATAGCCTCTTTCATTGAAAGGCTTACACGCTTCTTGTCAAAGTCGATGTTTGTGATCTTAACCTTAACAACATCGCCGCCCTTAACAACATCCTGTGGCTTCTCAACATGCTCTGTTGAGAGCTGAGAAATGTGGATAAGTCCGTCAATACCGGGGATAACCTGTGCAAATGCGCCGAAAGCTGTGATGCCGACGATCTTAGCGTCAACAACTGTGCCAACGGGATAGTCACGGCGAAGGATCTCCCAGGGATTGTCCTCAACCTTCTTGTAACCGAGAGAAATCTTCTTGTTCTCTCTGTCAAGAGCCTTGATGTAAACTTCAACTGTATCTCCGACATTTACAACCTCTGAAGGATGCTTAATGCGGTTCCATGAAAGCTCGGAGATGTGAATCATACCGTCAACACCGCCGATGTCTACGAATGCGCCGTAGGATGTAAGAGACTTAACAGTACCTGTGTATGTGCGTCCCTCTTCAGCGTCTGCCCAGAAAGCTTCCTCAGCAGCCTTGCGCTCTTCCTTAAGGACAGCTCTGATTGAACCGACAGCACGTCTGCGCTGCTTGTTTACTTCGATTACCTTGAAGCGTACCTTTGTCTTGAGAAGATTCTCAAGGGGCTCGCCTCTTGAAGCAGTTGCAAGTGATGCGGGAACAAATACACGAAGTGCGCCTGTTACTACAAGAACGCCGCCCTTAATAACGTCAGTTACTGTACCCTCAAGTATTGTGCCCTCTTCGCTTGCCTTTACAACATCGTCCCAAGCCTTGATAGCGTCATAACGGCGCTTTGAAAGCATAACGGTGCCTTCTGCATCGTTTGTCTTCATGATGATAAGGTCGATAACATCGCCAACCTTAACAACATCCTCAGGTGAAAGGCTGGGATCGTTTGTAAGCTCGCTGAGCGGAACATAGCCAGCATGCTTTCTGCCGATATCAACCTGTACCTCGTTGGGAGAGATTCCGACAACTTCACCCTTAACGGTCTGGTCGGTTGTAAGATTCTTCAGGGACTCTTCAAGAGCCTCAGAGAAACTCATCTCATCCATTGATACGGCTTCCTCCTTTTTATTTTCAGCATCTGCTTCGATGACTTCTTTGTTTTCTAAGATTTCGGACATGGTTTGAAGTACCTCCTTTATAATGCACGCAGGTGTGGATGCACCCGCAGTAACGCCGATTTTTTCAAATCCTGCAAACTCCAGCGACTTTAATTCATCAGCGGTTTCAACGTGATATGTCTTACAGTTTGCCGAACACACTTTTACAAGCTTTGCCGTATTTGAGCTTGCTCTTCCGCCGACTACAATCATCAGATCGCACTCTTTGGAAAGCTGTGCAGCCTCAGCCTGTCTTTCTTCAGTCGCATTACATATTGTATCAAAAACAACGGCATTTGTATATACCAATTTTATTTTTTTTACGCATTTTTGCCATTCTTTAACACTAAAAGTGGTTTGAGATACCACAGAAACTGCTTTTTCGGCAAATTCCGGATGCTCTTCCATAATTTTATCAAGATGCTCACAGTCGCTGAACACAAATGCATCGGCAACACAGTGACCTTTTATGCCCTCGACTTCCGGATGTTTATCGTCGCCTGCAATTAAAATTATATTCCCTTTTTCGCTTTCACTCTTTACGATTTTGTGAATTTTCTGCACAAAAGGACAGGTAGCGTTAACGTATCCGCCGGAGCACTTTTCGGCACGCTTTATTATATCCTCACCGACGCCGTGAGTTCTTATTACAAGTGTGCATTCTTCCGGCACCTCCTCGGGACTCGAACAAATCACAGCGCCCTTGCTTTTAAGGTCGTTTACAACGCTGTCATTATGTATAATGGGTCCCAGAGTCGCTACCTTTTTGCCGTCTGCAAGCATTTTATATATCATATCAACCGCTCTGTTGACTCCGAAACAGAAGCCTGCGGTTTTTGCAACCTTTATTTGCAATCCTCTTCCTCCCAAAGCTCGGTTATCTTTGCCATAATCTTTCTTGTAGCCTCACGAAGCTCTGAGGATGTTCCCTTTGTAAGACCTAAATCCTCATACTTTATGACTTCACCGAAACGTACAACAACTTTGGTTTTAAAGGGAGAAAGCTTCTTTCCGCCGCTGTAAATTGCAACGGGTATAATATCGGCTCCTGTCGCCTTTGAAATAAGAGCTACGCCTGCCTTGCCCTGACCGGGTTTATAATCCTTGGCTCTTGTTCCCTCAGGGAAAATTCCGATATTCTCCCCCTGCTTTACACAGTCAATTGCATACTCCACTGCGGATTTATCACTCTGTCCTCTTTTAACGGGGAATGCATTGAGATGCACAAGCAGCCAGCCGAGAAGGGGCTTTTCAAAAAGCTCGACCTTTCCCATGCAGTGAACTCTTCTCATTCCGCTTGCTCCGATAATAACCGGATCGAAAAAGCTTACGTGGTTACTTGCAACTACATATCCGCCCTCTTTGGGAACGTTTTCAAGTCCTATGTACTCTACTCTGTACATAGCCTTTACCACTACCTTTGCCAAGGGCATAAGGAAGGGATAAAGCTTATAGTTTCTTACCTTTGAATAATCAAAATCTTTCATTACTTTTCCTGCCTTGCCTGTGTTTTTTCTTTGATAATATCTATAACCGCCTGTACTGAACCGTCAAAATCCAGATTATCCGTCACAACCAGCACGGCATCCTCCGCCTGTTTAAGGGGAGCTGTTTCACGGTGGGAATCATCGTAATCCCTTTTGATAATATCGGATAAAATGTTTTCGTAAGGCTCATCTATACCCTTTTCTTTAAGCTGCTTCTGTCTTCTCTCAGCTCTTACCTCAGGAGAAGCCGTGAGGAATATTTTAACATCGGCATCGGGGAGAACCACAGTGCCTATATCCCTGCCGTCCATAAGGCAATTACTTTCTGCTGCAATATTTCTCTGCAAATCAAAAAGGAAAGCCCTTACCGCCGGAATTGCCGAAACTCCGGAAGCTGCCATTGAAACTTCGGGAAGTCTTATATCCTCTGAGACATCCTCGCCGTTTAAAAAGACTCTCTGCTCCCCATCTACATAGCGAAGCTCCACCTTGATAAAATCAAGCATCGGCACAACTTTTTCGCTGTCCTTGGGATCAAAGCCTTCTTATTAAGTAACCTGGCAATGATTACCATTCACGCCTATCATTACCGCAAACAGGCACGTTGGAGATTCATCCTGAATCACGCGGGGCTATGGCTGGCTCTATTTGCCGGTTTTCTAGGAAGCAGTGACACACAGACTTTACGTATACCTATATATAAAGGTGAGCCATCACGCGAAGCATTCGACATGAACGGTGCATCGCATTATTTGGATTATGAAATCGAACTCAACTCTTTTGCCGTAGAATACTACCCGAACGGGCGTCCTTCCCGCTTTGCCGCCAATGTACGTCTGGGAAATGAAAAAGCATTGCTTGAGGTCAATCACCCATACGCCTATCGGTTGGGAGAAGATATTTACCTCACCGGCTATGACGTAACGAAAGGCAACGAGAGTGAGTACTGCATCTTGCAGGTAGTAAAGCAACCCTGGAAATATATAATAGTAGCAGGTATCCTGATGATGCTTGCGGGAGCTATTCTTCTATTCATTAACGGACCTAAAACAGATGATAAACTGGGATAATTTCTATGTATTTGCAGCAGTATCTATCTGCTTATGGCTGATAGGAGCAGTATTTGCCCTTCGCTCGTCAACGAGAAGTAAGACAGCAATCGGTTTTACGTCAGGCGGAATTATCGTTCTGGCCGTATTCATTACCGGATTATGGCTCTTCCTGCAACGTCCTCCGTTACGCACTATGGGGGAAACCCGTTTGTGGTACTCTTTCTTCATGGGCATAGCCGGACTACTGACTTATATCAGATGGCAGTATCGTTGGATTCTTTCTTTCTCGGCACTGCTCGCCACAGTCTTTGTCATTATCAATCTGATGAAACCCGAGATACACGACCAGTCACTAATGCCGGCTCTGCAAAGCATATGGTTCATTCCCCATGTCACCGTATATATGTTCTCTTACTCTGTATTGGGCTGTGCTTTTATAATCGCATTGACCGGGTTGTTCCGCCATAAGGAAGAATACTTGCACACAGCCGACAATTTGGTTTATGCGGGAATAGCATTCCTCTCCATTGGTATGCTGCTAGGTTCCCTTTGGGCAAAAGAAGCATGGGGAAACTATTGGAGCTGGGATCCGAAAGAGACTTGGGCAGTCATCACTTGGGCAGGGTATTTACTTTACGTACACCTCCGTCTTTTTCGGAAAACGGGACGGAAAACGCTTTATGTGTTGCTCATCATGTCCTTCCTGGCTTTGCAGATGTGCTGGTACGGAGTAAATTATTTACCGGCGGCTCAACAAAGCGTACACTTATATAATCGTAATAACTAATCTAAAAAAACAAATGTGAAATGAAGAAAAGTACAAAACTAATTGTGGCACTGTTGGTAGTGGTAGCGGCATTAGCAGTCACTTATCGACTTATGCACCGCGTACCTTCTGCCGATCTGGAAGCAAATGCGCAGATGCAGCAGATTATTACGGATGCAGGATGTTTGAGATGTCATACCTCAACACCGGACCTACCGTTCTATGCAAGCATGCCTGTGGCCGGAAAAATTGTAATGGAAGACGTCAGCAAGGCATACCGTGCCTTCGCCATGACCCAAATGGAGGCAGATCTGGAAGCAGGACAGCCCCTCAATCCGGCAGACCTGGCCAAAATAGAAAAAGTGATCCTCGACGGAAAAATGCCCCAGGCAAAATATTACCTTGTGCATTGGGGGGCTTCCTTCAATGACGCAAAAAAGGAAGTCGCACTGAACTGGGTAAAAAGTCACCGTATGGGAATGTATACGGACATTACAGTAGCACCGGAATTTGCCAACGAACCCATTCGTCCCATTGCCGATTCTATCGCAGTGGATGTACGCAAAGTCGTTCTGGGTAATTTGTTGTATCATGACACACGTTTATCTGCTGACAATACCGTATCATGTGCCAGTTGCCACGGGTTGGATACAGGCGGCGTGGACAACAAACAATATTCCGAAGGTGTAGGCGGACAGTTTGGTGGCGTCAATGCCCCGACAGTATACAACGCCGCATACAATTTCGTTCAATTCTGGGATGGCCGTGCCGAAACTCTTGCCGAACAAGCTGCCGGTCCTCCGTTGAATCCGGTGGAAATGGCTTGCGAATCATTCGACCAGATTATCGATAAATTGGCTGAAGACAAAGATTTCGTATCCGCATTCAACGAAGTGTATGCCGACGGATTGAGTGAGAAGAATATCACAGACGCCATTCAGGAGTTTGAAAAGACTTTGTTGACTCCCAACTCACGCTTCGACCGCTATCTGAAAGGACAAAAAGATGCAATCACCGAAAACGAAATCGCCGGATACGAACTTTTCAAGAAGTATGATTGCGCAACCTGCCATGTAGGAGAAATCCTGGGAGGGAAATCTTATGAACTGATAGGTGTACAGCACGATTACTTTGCCGATCGACAGGCAGAAATGACTGAAGAAGACAACGGCCGCTTCAAACAGACTCAAATAGAACGTGACCGCCACCGCTTCAAAGTGCCCGGTCTGAGGAATATCGAACTGACCGCTCCTTATTTCCACGACGGCAGCATGGCTACTATGGATG
>OGWT01001433.1_pt1 | contig 18178 bp, 14 predicted proteins | sample 1576101 | NCBI WGS metagenome assembly OGWT01 (sample SAMEA3541481, study PRJEB24748) | human gut metagenome | biome: human gut; feature: human-associated habitat; material: faeces | place: China | collected 2012 | reverse complement strand
GCTTATGGATCGTTTCAAAACAGACCATACGATCTTTCCGGAACCCTGCCCCGGTTTGGTGGAGATCGTTGAGCACGGCCAACTCGACGATCACGATGTTGTGATGCACACGCTGCACCAGTATTTCGACCAGTATGATTTGTCGACGATCGATTCGGTAGTGCTTGGCTGCACGCATTTCGTGTTTTACCGCGACTATTTCCGCGAACTGCTGCCCGACACAGCGGCAATCATCGACGGCAACGAAGGTACCGTGCGCCATCTTGGCGTAGTGCTCGAATCGTTGGGCAAACTCTCTCCGGAAGACGCGGACGGTGGTATCGAGCTGGCCAATTCCGACACTTCCACACAAATCGCGCAATTAGCGCAATCGCTGCTTGATCGCTGAGCGCGAATGTTCCGATAGACCGCGTAAAGTCGATTGAAACCCGCAAACACTGCTCAACCGTTATCAGACGTACAACGACGAAGTGGCACTGGCCAAGGAATACGAGCAGGACGGCCGCGTGCTCATCCTCGCGCCGGAAAGCCTGTACGGCCTGAACACGTTGAGCAAGTCGTTCGAAGGTTTGGAACGCATGTACCGCGCGGGCTATGCGGCGGCCGAGGCCATCCCCGCATTCCTAGAAAGCTGAAGATAACGTCCATATCCAACGCCTGCCAGCGGTTCGTTTTCAAATTGAGACATGACACGAAAATTTTATAAAACTCCCATATTATGTCCTATTGTTTTTTCGTCGACATAATCGGCGGAAAAGTCGACATTAAAGGAGAATGAAATGAAGAACAACACATTCCGGCGTCTGCTGGCCATGGCCGCGGCGGGTGCCATGCTGACGTCGATCGCCGCATGCGGATCGTCTTCCAACGATGACACAGCCTCCAACGGCTCCGATAGCACCTCGCTGATTTCAGTGAACAACAGCGAACCGCAGAACGGTCTAATTCCAAGCGACACCAACGAAATGGGCGGCGGCAGAGTTATTCGATACCTGTTCGAAGGCCAACGCCTTACTCATATCGGCTGCCGCACGTACAAAGAAACCTTTTTACTTGGCCCTATCGGGAGGAGAGACAGCTCGCTCACTTTTCGAAATATGGAAAAATCAATATAATGATCCCAAACGGTGGAAAAACGTACATTTCTTTTGGGTAGATGAACGATGCGTATCGTCTGAAAACGAAGAAAGCAATTATCATTGGGCTGAAAAACTGTTTTTCAAACCCGTAGGTATAAATCCGAACCACATTTACAGAATACAAGGAGAAGATATTCCCTACCGAGAAGCTGAAAGATACTCCCGATTGGTCGCAGAAATGCTGCCCGACAGTAACGGAGTACCACAATTCGACTGTACCCTGCTCGGCATCGGCGAAGACGAGCACATCGCATCCATATTCAATAACGATACCGATTTATTAAAATCGGACGACCTTTATGCTGTGTCACGACACCCGGCAACCGGGCAAAGACGAATTACTCAAACCGGAGAAGTCATTTTAGCATCCCGTGAAATCCTTATCGCTCTGGTGGGAGAACGAAAAAAAGAACTGCTCCATCGGTTAGTAGCCAGAAAAGATCAAACGATTACCCCTGCTACATACATACTTTCACACACTTCACGAGCAACTATATTCACCGAGATAGAACTCAATAGCAAAGAGTTGTCATTCCAATAAATCCGGGCGTAAGCGTCGGGTACGTTCGAGTGACTGCTCGTGTTTCCATTCGTCGATTTTACGTTGATGTCCCGAAAGCAACACATCGGGAACTCTCCAACCTTTATATTCCGCCGGGCGCGTATAAACGGGCGGAGCCAATAAATTGTCCTGAAAGGAATCGGATAAAGCCGACTGCTCGTCACCGATAGCTCCCGGTATAAGACGCACGATAGCATCGCACATGATCGCAGCGGCCAGCTCTCCCCCGGTGAGGACATAATCTCCTATCGTCACCTCCTTCGTCACGAAATGTTCCCGTATGCGGTAATCGATACCTTTATAATGACCGCACAGAATAATGAGATTACCCGCCATCGACAAACGGTTAGCCATAGGCTGGTCGAATCGCTCTCCGTCGGGAGTTGTAAAAATCACCTCATCGTAATTCCGCTCGCTTTTCAATTGAGTGATAGCCCGATCCACAGGCTCTATCTGCATGACCATACCGGCCTCTCCCCCGAATGGATAGTCGTCGACTCGCCGATGTTTATCCAACGAGTAATCCCTCAGATTGTGAACCACGATCTCGACCAACTTTTTATCTTGGGCTCTTTTCAGAATAGAATAATTCAGCGGGCTTTGCAATAACTCTGGCAATACGGTAATAATATCAATGCGCATCATAGCTCTCAATTTGCCGACAAAAGTAGCCTTTTCTAACGGGTTTCACAAATAGAGAAAATTTTTATCCCAGAAGTTAAGTGCTGCTCGAATTTGTTTTGTAATTTTGCCATACGTTGTCAAACGCAGATAACATGCATACCATAGGTAAAATATTGAAAACTATACGGGAAGAACGTGGGTTACAACTTCGACAGGTCGCTATCGAATCGAATATCGATTTGACTCTGTTGAGCCGTGTCGAAAATGGGAAACGAATGCCTTCCGAGAGCTTACTCATCAAATTAGCGGAAACTTACGGGCTCGACAGTAACCTGCTAGTCCTGCAATTAGTAAGCGATAAAATTTTAGAAATAAGCGAGCAGTATCCCGACCATACCATCGAAGCCCTGAAAGTCGCTCAGGAAAAAGCCCGACTCGGAGAGCGATACATCTCGTTCTTCATGAACTCGTTCATATCTCGCCCCATCGGGCTGGAAAGCCGCCGTTACATTGGAAACAAAACCAAACTGACCGATTGGATCATGGAAACTATTCGGCGGGAATGCCCCGAGGCGCATTCGTTCTGCGATATTTTTGCTGGAACCGGTGCTGTGGCCGGGAAAGCAATACCCTATTACGACCAAGTGATATTCAACGATTTGCTTTGTGCCAACCGAGTCATCTATCAAGGTTTCTTCGAAAAAGGAGAATGGAACAGGGATAAATTATGTACAATCCTCGACGAGTATAATCACACCGATTACAACTCTTTGGAGGATAATTATTTTTCAATAAACTTCGGCGGTAAATATTTCGATTATGGAGTTTCGAAACTCATCGGATATGTTCGCCAGAACATAGAAGACCGTCGAGGAGAACTCACAGACAAAGAATATAACATTCTACTCTCCACCCTCATTTACAATATGGATCGCATAGCCAACACCGTAGGGCATTTCGATGCCTACATACAAGGAAAGGAGATAGAAAAAAAATCCCTCACCCTCCGGTTAATAGACGCTCGAAGCTATGACAATGTAGCAATTTACCAAGAAAACAGCAACACGCTGGCTCGAACACTGCATGCCGACATCGTCTACATGGATCCACCCTATAATTCCCGCCAATATTGCGATGCCTACCATCTCTATGAAAATCTGGTCCGTTGGGAAAAACCGGAGGTAAAAGGAGTAGCCGGAAAATTCAACCAAAAAGACAAGAAAAGCGACTTTTGTACCATGAAGGCGGTCGATGCTTTCGCCGACCTCGTCGACAATCTACACACGAGATACATTGTACTGTCATACAACAACATGGCAAAAAAAGGGAATGGGCGATCCAATGCAAAAATGGACGATACCGACATCATGCGTATACTCGAAGCCAAAGGCCGAGTACAAGTTTTTTCCCATGACCACAGACCATTTACCACGGGAAAGTCGAATATTAAAAACCATCAAGAACGCCTATTTATATGTGTATGCGACAATCACTAGACTTTCCGAACCGGATACAATCACCTCTCAATTATACAGGTGGAAAATTCAGGCTATTACCGCAAATCCTGCCCTTGTTTCCCGCAAACATCGATGTGTTGGTAGACCTGTTCTGCGGTGGCGGTAACGTAGGAATCAACACATCGGCAGAGAGAATCGTCTTGAATGACTCGGACAAGAACGTCATACGCATTTTCAGATTATTCCGGCAATACCCCACCGAACAGATTTTAGAGATAATCGACGGCATCATCGACCGGTACGGCCTGTCGGACAGTCGCACGAACGGATATGCGTTTTACCAATGCGAAAGCGCGAGAGGTTTGGGTACATATAACAAGGAAGGATATAACCGGCTGCGTAGCGAGCTGAATAATATGAAAAGGAGGAACGACCGTTATTTCTTCATGCTGTTCACCCTCATCGTGTTTGCCTTCAACAATCAAATACGGTTCAACGAAAAAAGAGAATTCAATCTTCCGGTGGGGAAACGCGACTTCAATAACAACATGAGGAACAAAGTGAGGCATTTTGCCGAAGCCATCAAAAATCCCCATATCGAACTGTCGTCCAACGATTTTCGGAGAATTCCATTCGATGGGCTGTCCGAACACAGTCTCATTTATGCCGATCCCCCTTATTTGATAACCTGCGCCACCTACAACGAAAATAACGGCTGGAACGCCCGGCTCGAAAAACAACTGCTCACTTACCTCGACCGGGCGAACGACAGAGGAATAAAATTCGCCTTGTCGAACGTTCTGAAAAACGGAGACAAAGAAAACACGATATTGGCCGAATGGTTAGAACGGAATCCCATGTATATCCGTCACGATTTGAATTACAATTACAGCAATTCGAGTTATCACAAAAAAGACAGGAGCAAACATTCCACCGAAGTACTAATCACTAATTTCGAATGAAGTATGTGTACATATAAAAGCTATTGTTGGTCGATGGGAACCACGAGTTTCAGGACTGCCGATTTCAATCAAAAAATCGAAAGACAATTGACTCTTCTTTCCAAGTTTTGGGAGGTTCATACCGATGTCGTTTGGTCGGGGAACGACGAGATACAATCTTTGTACTACGACTTCATGAAAGACAACGATTTTCTTACCGGCGATGCACCCAACAAACCCAAAGATGCCCGGGAAAAAACATCGGGGTTGATTGATTTGGGATTGATCGATAACGAACGAAGACCGACTGCCGCCGGAGAATCATTACGACAAATCACCTCCAACGGAGATTTCCGACCGAATAATCTGCTGCAAATTCCGGCCGATAGCTACATTTATTTCAAACAGATGCTCAAAACGAGCAACGACGTAGACGGTGAAATCGTACGACCGTTCGTCGTACTGGTTCTCGCTTTGAAACAGCTGGAATATCTCACACAAGAAGAGTTCACCTACCTGCTGCCACTCATTACCACTTCCCGAAAATTCAGAACAATCGTCGATTGCATAAAACGATTGCGAAAAGGAGATATCACAATCGACGAAATCATCGTCGATACACTCTTGACGATGGAGAATTACCGGGAAGCGAGGCTATATCTTTTGGAGAGACCGGTATCCGAACATGTGATTTGCCAAGCGGGAATCAACCGCAAAAGTCGTCAATACGACAGCACATACTACCCGCTCTACCGCACTATCGAGTCATTGGATAGAAACAACGCTCAATCCATTCTCGATTTGTTACAAGCCTGCCGGAACATTCGCATCGGTGCGTTGTGGTGCAACCACCTTTTCAAAACGACGAACAGGGGAAAAATAAAGAAATTACTATCCGCCTCGCTCAACGATGTTCCCATCTTGAATTGCCGAAACGAATCTGAATTGAAAGACAGATTCTTCCGATTGATGCATCTCTTCAAGGTAAAAGCCAATTTGTCTGATTATTTCGATCTGAACCGCCGATATTTCGGGACGACCGATACCGTTCTTTTCAAAGACAACAGGGTAGAACTCTCCCCCATACCGAAATGTTTTTTCGACCTTTGTGCCGAAAATCTCGAAGAAATCGCTTTCACGACCTCACCGCTCCTGCCCCTCGATTGCGACATCGAAAAAATCATACCTCGCTATGATATCGAAGAATCCGACCTGCATCGTAAACTGGCAGACAAGTATGGCCTTGCCCCGCAATCGCTCAGCGACATTCGCGCCTTTCTCGACGACGAGCGCCACGAGCGTTTCAACCGGCTCATCGATGCCCGTTTTCCCGACCATGTCCTGTTGGAACTGTTGTCTGACTTCGAAACCCGCAACGACATCAATATCCGCAGGCTCGTCACCGACAACGCCGATGTGCCCACCATTTTCGAATACATCGTCGGTATCGTCTGGTACAAGGTAAGCAACCGCAAAGGGCGCATTCTGGATTACTTCAACCTGTCGTTAGATGCCGATTTGCTTCCGAAAACACACGCCGCCGGTGGTATGGAAGACATTACCTATCGATACAATGCCACTCCCGGTTACCCGGAGCACACACTGCTTATCGAAGCGACCCTTGCGAGGCCGGCACACAACGCCGCATGGAGATGGAACCGGTCTCCCGGCATTTGGGTGACTTCCTCTTACGCGACAATCGGCAGGAAGCCTACGCCTTGTTTGTCACCCCGTTCCTGCATCTAAACGTTATTTCGGATTTCCGGGGGCGAAAACAAATGCCCTACTATTCAAGCGATGGAGAGCAGTGCATTAACGGAATGAAAATCATTCCTTTGAATACCGCCGAATTAAAAAACATCATCGCAAATTCGATGACTTACGACCAATTATACCCGCTATTCGAGTGCGCTCACCAAAACAATGAGCCTCCCAAAACATGGTATGAAAACAACATTATGCGCTCTCTACAACCGAAGAAAACCTCCACAGGGATATTAGGTACACTTTTTTGAATCACTCTTTATGAACAAAGGGACTCAATTATTGTGCATTTCACAGTATAAAATTTGTATCTATTAAATCTAATTTTTATATTTGAAAACTCACAAATATACAGAAAGGCGAGCGCAAAGGCAAACCGAAATCTCATTTCCGATTTGACTATGCCGAGCCGCATCCTATATTCTACAAATATATAGAAACCATGAGAGTAAAGGCATTTATATTCGTCGTTTTGATTCTACTCGGAGGGAAGATTTTCACCGTCGACGCAACCGAAAAACATACCATAGATATTGTGGGTATAGAACTCATCTCACCCTACCGCTGTAATCTCACCATCGGGTTTAAGTCATGGGGCGATCCGTTCTATTCTTTGGATATAAGGTCCCCCGATTTGCTCTACATCACCAACGAAAATATCAACCCGAAAGACTACGAAGATAAAAGCTACATAACATATACCATAACTTCGCTATTTACCGACACTGACTATGAGTTTGTAATAACAAGTTACGGAGAATTTGCAGCAAAGTCGGAAATATTGACTTTCAACTCCCACGATTTTTTAAGTAAAATCCAAGTTAACAACAACGAGATTCCCCGATCGGGCATCGTCTATTACGAACCCAATCGTAAATACCAGTTTGAATGCATCACCGATTTCCCGGCGGAAAACTTCCAATGGAGCTTCGAAATCGCCCAAAAAGAGGGAGGTCCAAAAATCATCGCGACCGGCGAAAGTCCCCAATTCCCAATCGAAATACCCACTGTGGAATATATGGACAAACGGAACGATGACGGTGATGTCATTTGCAATATTTACTGCAAAACCCAATATGGAGGAATAACCTATGAAATCAACTACCCTTTCTTTATCCGCACATACCCCGACCAGCCGAAGATCGATATTCTCGATGTAAAGGTACAGGATGCACAATCTTGCACACTGACTGTGGGATTTCATGCTTGGGATGCAAAAACCTATACGATAAAAATCGTCGACACAAACAGAGATAAGATTTGGGAAGACAACCTCGAAGACAACATCAACAATAGTTATACCACGTACACCTTCGACAAAATATATATCGATACCAACTACGAAATAACGGTATGGGGATTTAACGGTTCCAAAATTTTAATGACCCAAACTCTATATTTCCGTATGAACGACCACATGGGTATCGAGAAAATAGAACAGGACGAATTTATCGAATCGGGAACTATCTTTAACCTGCAAGGACAAATCATCGGCCGATTTACCGAAAACCATCGGGACATATTCACCGAACTGCAACCCGGTATCTACATCATAAACGGATTGACCTCTACCGGGAAAAAAGTCAACCGTAAAATTATCGTCAAAAGCCCTTCCTCCCCGATATGATATAGAAAAACTATCCTGTCCCGGAATAAACCTCATAAAAAACAGGACTTTTCATATCTCGAAAAAAAGAGCTACCTTTGCCAATCGAAAAAATAAGAACCGGGTCTCGGCACTATCGAGCGATATTCGTCTCTCTCCCCGTTCCACCCGGTAAACACGAAAAGGTAAAAGATGATAACGGTTAACAATTTAGGTATTCAATTTGGTAAAAGAGTTCTTTTTCAAGAGGTTAATTTAAAGTTTACTCCGGGAAACTGCTATGGCATTATCGGAGCTAACGGAGCCGGCAAATCGACCCTCATGCGTATTTTGAGCAATCAACTCGAACCCTCTCACGGTACTGTGACTCTGGGGCCGGGTGAACGCCTCTCTGTATTGAGTCAGGATCACTTTGCATTCGATGAATTTACCGTCATCAATACCGTGCTGATGGGGCATACCGTTCTATGGGACATCATGCAGGAAAAAGATGCCTTGTACGCCAAACCCGATTTCAGCGATGCGGACGGTATCCGCGCAGCCGAACTCGAAGAGAAATTCGCCGAGCTCGAAGGTTGGAATGCCGAAAGCGATGCAGCTTCCCTGCTCAGCGGACTGGGTATCAAGGAAAACAAACACTACATGCTCATGAAAGATTTGAGCGGTAAGGAAAAAGTACGGGTATTGTTGGCAAAAGCATTGTTCGGTCACCCGGACAACTTGCTGCTCGACGAGCCCACCAATGACCTCGACCTCGAAACGGTGATGTGGCTCGAAAACTACCTCGCCAACTTCGAAAATACCGTATTGGTCGTTTCGCACGACCGGCACTTCCTCGATTCGGTATGTACGCACACCGTAGATATCGACTTCGGCAAAGTACAACTTTTCGCCGGGAATTACAGTTTCTGGTACGAATCCAGCCAGTTGGCTCTGCGTCAACAACAGCAACAAAACAAGAAAGCCGAAGAAAAGCGAAAAGAATTGCTCGAATTTATCCAGAGGTTCAGTGCCAATGTCGCCAAATCGAAACAGACGACCAGCCGTAAAAAGATGCTCGAAAAGCTCAATATCGAAGAGATACAACCTTCTTCCCGCCGATACCCGGGTATCATTTTCACTCCGTCACGGGAGCCGGGTAACAAAATTCTCGAAGTCAAAGGACTCGCAAAATCGATCGAAGGGACTCTGCTTTTCAAAGACGTGAACTTCTCCATCGAAAAAGACGACAAAGTGGCTTTCATCTCTCACGATCCTCGTGCTATGACAGCTCTTTTCGAAATCATCAACGGCGAAGCGAAAGCCGATGCGGGAACCTACGAATGGGGACAAACCATCACCACGGCCTATCTGCCGCTCGATAACAGTTCGTTTTTCAATACGGACATGAATCTGATCGATTGGTTGGCACAATTCTCAGAGGACACCAGCGAGCTGTATCTCAAAGGCTTTCTCGGTCGTATGCTCTTCTCGGGAGAAGAGTTGCTCAAACAGGCGTCCGTATTGTCCGGAGGGGAAAAAATGCGTTGTATGATCGCCCGTATGATGTTGAAAAATGCCAACACCATGATACTCGATTCCCCCACCAACCACCTCGACCTCGAATCGATACAGGCTTTCAACAATACGCTGCAAGGATTCAAGGGTAATGTGCTGCTTTCCTCGCACGACCACGAATTTATACAGACCGTCTGCAATCGTATCATTGAACTGACTCCCGGCGGTATCATCGACAAAATGATGGACTACGACGATTACATCACCGATGAAAAGGTACAAGCCGCCCGCGAACGACTCTACAATTTATAAAAACATATTTTCGGTATGATAAAACATATTGTAACTTTCAAACTGACCGGCACTCCGGCAGAACGCAAAGAGGTAGCGAATAAATTCAAAGATGCTTTGATGGCTCTGCCCCTAACTATCGACGTGCTTAAAAGTATAGAAGTGGGCATCAATGAAAACCCGTCCGAAAGTTGGGATATCGTACTTACTGCGGTCGTAGAAAAAATGGAAGATGTAGAAACCTACGCAAAACACCCGGCCCATGTAGCCGCTGCCGCACTCCTCGCCGGACATAAAGCCGACAGGGCATGCGTGGATTACACATACTGATAAATTTCCAAGCTATTCTTCTTAACCCTCTCCTAAGAAACCACTGTTTCTTAGGTGTTTTCCCTATATCGTTAACGCGACTCCCCATAAAACTACGGGACACAGCAAGGGAGAAGGAGAGTACTATAAAAAAACAAGAGCGAAAATCCTGATCGGTTTTCGCTCTTGATGTATTTTACCAAGCCGTATTCATTTATCACGGCTTGTGCTTTCTTCTAAAATCAGGCAACCGCAGCTGCCAATTTTTTTTGTAATAAGGCTGTTAACTCTTGGCACATGGCGCCATTTCCCATTACTCGATACTTCGCTATCTGATACCGAAGCATCTCTACTGTCATTTGTTCTTTCATCATAATTCAGCTTTTTTTGTTTTCCACCCTTTGTGAAAAACGGATTCTTTTTACTCTTTTTACGCTACAAATATAATAACAAATTCGCAATAAATATGTTTTATAACATAAAAAAACATATTGCTTTTTTATGAATTATATATTTCCATTCGCTTATTTCAACATTAAAACCAAACCATAAATATCTAATTATCAAAAATTTATTACTATTTCAAGAAAGATTTTCCGAACCGTTCATTTTTTTATAATTTTGTTCGATTAAAATAATAACAAAATATGCCCGTAAAAATACCTTCGTCATTACCGGCAGTCGAAATATTAAAGGCCGAAAATATATTTGTCATGGACGATTTGCGTGCTTCGACACAAGACATTCGTCCATTGAAGTTGCTCATATTGAACCTCATGCCTTTAAAAATAGTTACCGAAACCGATCTATTACGCCTCATCTCCAACACGCCTTTACAAATCGAACTCGATTTCATGAGCGTTTCGGGACACATCTCCCGGAATACTCCGCTCGAACATATCGATACATTTTATAAAGACTTCGACGAAATACGCAGTCAAAACTACGACGGCATGATTATCACAGGCGCCCCTGTCGAAAAATTACAATTCGAGGAGGTCGATTACTGGAACGAGTTAGTCGAGATTTTCGACTGGGCGCACAAACACGTTACCTCGACTCTCTATATTTGTTGGGCTGCTTTGGCCGGGCTGTACCATTTTTACGGAATCCCCAAATACCCGTTGGATAAAAAACTTTTCGGAGTATTCGCCCATCATAAATACGACGAGCGAAATCCTATTTTCAGAGGATTCGACGACTTGTTTTACGTTCCTCACAGCCGATATTCCGAGGTACGCCGAGCCGATATCGAAAAGGATAAATCCCTGACAATCCTTTCCGAGTCGGAGGATGCGGGTGTTTATATGGTCATGGCTCGTTGCGGCAGAGAGTTTTTCATCACGGGGCACTCCGAATATTCGGCTCTCACGCTCGACATCGAGTATCGCCGCGATTTGGCGAAAGGCCTCGACATTGCCCTCCCCCGAAATTACTATCCCGACAACAATCCCGATAACAATCCGATCGTCAACTGGCGGGGACATGCCAACCTGCTTTTCACGAATTGGCTGAACTATTTCGTATATCAACAAACACCCTACAACCTGAACGATATACAATGAAAACCGTACGTCGCATAGAACTATTAGCCCCGGCGAAAAACGTCGAAATCGGGCAGCAAGCGATTCTCCACGGCGCCGATGCCGTGTATATCGGCGCGCCTCGCTTCGGGGCACGCTCCACCGCAGGTAACAGCATCGCCGATTTAACCCGACTCATCGACTTCGCCCATCGATTCGATGCCCGGGTGTACATCACATTGAATACCATTTTACGGGACGACGAACTGCGCGACGCCGAACGACTCATTCACGAATTATACAAAATAGAGTCCGATGCACTCATTGTCCAAGACATGGGTATCACCCGGCTCGACATTCCTCCCATAGCTCTGCACGCCAGCACACAAGCCGACAACCGTACACCCGAGAAAGTAAAATTCCTCGAACAATGCGGATTTTCACAAGTCGTACTGGCCCGCGAACTTTCACTGGGGCAAATCAACGAGATAGCCCGATCGGTACAAGTCCCGCTCGAAGTTTTCGTGCATGGAGCCTTGTGCGTCAGTTACAGCGGACAATGCTACCTTAGCGAAGCGATGTGCGGACGCAGTGCCAACCGGGGCGAATGCGCCCAATACTGCCGGCTCCCCTATACCCTCATAGATGGGAAAGGCAATGTCATCGCCAAAGACAAGCATCTGCTCTCTCTTCGGGACCTCAATCAAAGTGACAGATTGGAGGAGCTTCTCGATGCGGGTGTATCGTCTTTCAAGATAGAGGGACGACTCAAAGACATGGCCTACGTAAAAAACTGTACGGCCTATTACAGGCAGGAACTCGACAAGATTTTCAAACGCCGTCCCGAATACCGTACAGCCTCGACCGGACACTCTTCGATAGAATTTACACCCCAGCTCGAAAAAAGTTTCAACCGAGGATTCACCCACTATTTTTTGGACGGAAGAACGCCCGAACCTATCGCCTCGCCCGACACCCCGAAATCTTTGGGTGAATACGTAGGAAAAGTCAAACAATCCGATAAAAACACATTTACGATCGCCGGACTCACTTCCATACACAACGGAGACGGACTATGCTTCGCCAATAACAAAGGGGAATTCGAGGGTGTACGGGTAAATCGGGTGGAAGGGAACCGAATCTTCCCGGCCTCCCGAATCGAGATAACCCCTCACACGGTTCTGTATCGGAACTTCGATTTCGAGTTTGACAAACGACTCTCCCGTCCTTCCGCCGACAGAAGAATCGATGTAGAGATAACCCTCTATACCGTTCCCGGAGGATATGCCCTTTACATGAAAGACGAATGCGGCAATCACACGACCATACGGGAAGACGCACCCCACGAAACCGCCCGAACCCCTCAGCAAGAAACTCAAAAGAAACAGCTCGGCAAATTGGGAACGACCGCCTACTCGGCCCTGAAAATAGACATCGACCTGCCCGACAATTTCTTCATACCGGCCTCCGTACTTTCAAAGCTCAGGCAAAAAGCGGTCGAATCCCTCGACCGTATCAGACGTATTGCCTACCGAACCGAGAAGCGACAAGAGGAAGACAAAACCGTATGTTATCCCCAGACAGAGCTATCTTACCTCGGCAACGTATCTAACCGACTTGCCGAACAATTCTATCGCGAACACGGGGTCACCCGCATAGACCCGGCCTTCGAAATAAAACCTTCGAAGGGAGTTCCCCTCATGTTCACCCGTCACTGTATCCGTCATATGCTGGGAATATGCAAAAAGACCCCCGCCGGCAGCAAATTTCCCGACCCCCTCACCCTATTGTATAAAGGACAAAAGCTTCAACTGCATTTCGACTGTACGGCATGTGAAATGACCTTGTACAAAAAAGACATTTTATAGCTCAGTCCTATACATCGTTCAAAAAAGTGGCTATATTTGCAAAACCTTATCATTTCGATACATGACAAAATTCAACACCTATCTCGAAAGTAATGATTTCGACCGATTAAAGCGATTCTTCGAAGAACACGGGGAGCTACAACATTATCGAAAAGGTAATTTTTTTGCAAGACAAGGAGAGTATTCGTCCCAAGCCGCTCTAATCAAAGATGGCACATTCGCCTATACTCACATCGACAATGAAGGAAAGGAACATTACGTGGGGTTTGTCTTCCCCGACGAATTCGTGGCCGATTATACCTCTTTCATGCGACACTCGGCTTCACAGGTGAACATCGTCGCATTGAAACCCTCCACGATATTTTCTGTAAACCGACAAGCATTGCACGATTTCTACAACACCGATATGGAAACCCTACGCTATAACTGCCTCATGGCTGAAAACCTTTACGAAATGGTTTATTCCCGCCTATTGGAAAGTTACTGCAAAACTCCCGAAGAGCGATATCGGAGACTGACAACCCGTTATCCCAAAATAGAACAAGAAATACCGCTGTGTAAAATAGCCTCTTTCTTAAACGTCACCCCCGAAACCATCAGCCATATCCGAAATAAAATAGTTAAAAATAGTTAATTAAAAAAAGGGGGGGGTAATTCTTGAATTCATTCAAGAATTTTCTTCTAAATACGTTCTTTTTTTGCAGAATATTTAATACTGCAAAACATGAAAAAGAGAACTTTGCTATTCCTATCGATTCTTGCGACAATCTCCTTTACTTCGACAGCAGAGAACCTACGCGAATCCATAGCGATCGTTCGACCCAATTTCAGTGAAAGTACCCAAACATTCCTTACCGATTTCAGCAAATCGTTACGTAAAGACGGATTCTATGCGGCAGCCGACATTTTGCAAAATTACGGGAAAGGGTCGTTCGGGACCGGATTTGCCTACCGGGATAAACGAGACGGTCGGTTATACATCATCACCAACCGTCATGTGGTAGAACAAGCCGAAACCGTCGATGTCGAATTTTCCTTACCGGGCAACAGTTCCAAAACATTCGCGACATGCCCCGTAGTGGGCGTGCACGATGACTTCGATGTCGCTTTCATCGCTCTGCCGGAAGAGGTCAATATTCCCACGCTCGATATAACAGACAAGAGCATAACCGACGGCACACCCGTATTCAGCGCCGGATTCCCCGCATTGGGAGACAAACCCTCTTGGCAGCTGGGGCAAGGAATCGTATCGAATGCCAGTGCCCAAATCAAATCTCTGACCAACGGAAAAGAACTGCCTTTGGTGCAACACACGGCACAAGTCGATGCCGGCAGTTCCGGCGGGCCCTTACTTATAAGAGATGAAAATGCAGCCGCAGGATTTGCCGTGGTAGGAATCAATACGTGGAAAGCATCCGACCGGGAAAATACCAATTTTGCTATTCCGGTACACGCCATCGACGATTTCCTGAAAAATTATTCCACCGATCCGCAATCCCTGCTTACCCGAACAGAAGTCACGAATAGAGCATCGGCCATGCTCAAAGCAGCCCAATCGTCCTATCAGGCAGTCATGCCATTCGTTTCATATCGGTATGTATCGAACATCTCGGCCAACACGTTTTATGATTTGGTCAATGCAGCCTCCGATGCTGCCACAGATGCCATGAAATCGTGCTTCGAGCAAGGGCAACCGTTGGAGGGTATCCGTATAGGATTGTCCGATATTATCTGTCGCCAGTTCTCCGGGAGAAACTATACTTTTTCGACCGTGGCCGCTCTCGATTCCATCGGCAGGACCGCCGAGGCTATATATACCACAGGCAACAAAAACATCTCCACCCGATGGATCATGGAGCAAGGACGCTGGCGGTTGAGCGCTGCGGAAAATATCAAAGCCAGTCGAATCGAGCCCAACGGTATCTCAAAAAGTTACGGATTCGGCACATCGATCTATATAGGGCTCGTTTATCCTTTCAATAATGATGCGTTCGACATGTCGTACAACATAGCGTTCAAACGCACCATACTCACATTCATGACCTACGAAGTCACCGCCTCTCTTCTAAAAGTCAAAACCGAAAAGACAGAATGGGAAGGAGCTAATGAAATCGTAAAGCCCCATTCGCACAATGTCTTCGACCTCGACCTTAATATCGGCGGACAATTACCCGTCAAATGCGGCCCTATCTATCTCGTCCCGTATGCCAAAATTTTGGGCGGGCTTTACTTCGGATCCGATTTAACCGGTATCGATTACGGATTCGGAACCGGTGTGGAAATAGCCTACAAGTTCGGTTATCAAAATTATGTATTCGCCAACATAGGTTATATAGGCAAACGCATGAAGCCCTTCGACGACGAGGAATTTCGCCTCAAATCGAAAACTCTTTCAGGATTGGCGTTCTCGATAGGAATAAGTTTTTAACGAATCACTTTATCCAAAACACATACAATATGAAAAAGATTTTATGGCTATGTCCGCTAATGTTGCTGATGATGGCATTCATCGGCTGCGACGACAAAGAAAAAGACGATGACGAAAGTCTGGGTGGTCAATTATCAGAAACCACATGGGCAGCAGAAGTAAAAAAGTATCCGTTCCTCACCAATTTCCCGGAGTACGACGGTGAATTGGAAAACCACCGCTACGACGATACCTATGGAATATTACAATATATCATAATGGATTACAAATGTGAAGAATCGCTTAAAACCAAATATTGCGCCAAACTGACAGCTGCCGGATTCGTGGACGAAGACGGTTATGGGATTTATAAAAAGACAACCACAGAATACAAATTAGCAGCTATTATCTCGTACGGAGGAGGCACGTTGGCTCTTAGTTTAAGTGCAGAACCTATCCAATAGAGAAAGAGAAACGCACTCGATCGCTCTCGAAGCATGCGATAAAAAGTCCGATTGAGGTATTTTCAATCGGACTTTTGCTATTTCTATTCCATGAACGAACGACCATCACGAAAAGGTCACCCCATCGCCCCGCTATTTCTCTCCCAAAACACACCGTCCCGGTAGCCCTGAATCGTCTTGTTCCCATCGGCAAGAAGCAGACGCTTCGCCGCCCATAGGCAATACTCTTCGTTAAGCTCTATGCCGCAAAAGTTCCGGTTCAACTTTTTCGCTACGACGGCTGCCGTCCCGCTCCCCATAAAAGGGTCGAAAACAACATCGCCCACCTCCGACGAAGCCAAAATTAATTTGGCATACAACTTCTCCGGCTTTTGTGTAGGATGGTCGGTATTCTCGGGCATAGACCAAAAAGGTATGCTTATATCGTCCCAAAAGTTCGAAGGATAAGTAGAACGAAAATTCCCCTGTTCCGTACACTCCCAGTCTTTCGGTTGTCCGTTCTCCCGATAAGGAGCGATTACCCGGCGTCTCATTTTCACAGCCTCGACATCGAAATAATAATTCTTACGATCCTTCACGGCAAACCAAATATCCTCCATTCCGTTCTTCCAATTATTCCTTGCTCCCCGACCTTTCTCTCTTTGCCAAGTTATTCGGTTAAGGATAGAGGAAGATTTTTTCCTCCGCTTCAATCCGGTTTTGTCGATCAGGGAAGGAACAAAAAACAGGGCAACCAGCAGTGATACCCCAAGATTAATAATCACTACCGCAGCAAAATCCTGCAAGTTCAGGCGTATCTTCTCATCGAGGAAAAAGATAATGACCAAAGCCCCCATTGTAGTCAACGTAGCCGCCAGTACGGACATAAAAGCCTTCCGGTTTCCACGCCGCAGATAATGGTCGCTCATCACAATCGTATTGTCAATCACCAGATTTAGAGAAACCGTGATACCTGCCAGAGAATACAACTGCATTTCAAGTCCGAATGCATAATAGAAGATAACGGCTATCGCTACATTAACTGCCAGACTGGTTACAATCAGAAACAAATACTTCGGACTAAAAGTAATCAATAGCACAAACAGAAGCAGAATCGCTACCGTCACCCCCGTTCGCAGATAAATCTTCCCCAGTTCTTCCTGAATAAACTCCGTTGCATCATAGCTGGTATGAATCTCGTATCCCGCCGGAAGAAGTAACCGGATATCATCCATATATGCTTTCACTTCCTTGCTCAATGCCAACTGATTGGCCGTTTCCTCCGCCACGACAGACAGATAGATAGAGTTCAGACCGTTAATTCGGTAGTAACTTTGCGGCTGTTCCTCCACACGGGAAACTTTTACCAATTCATTCAGACCAATGATTTTGCCATCTTTCATCTTCACCTGTATCCGTTCCGCATCAAAGTCCCGGTTATTATATTCGGGAACCAGCGCCAGACGGATCCATTGCCTGCCCGAACTCCCCTGTTCCATATCGTATGTACCCAGAAACTCTTTCTGGTAATGCAACCGGACAGCCTGACGGATATCATCCGTACTTATCCCAAGCGTATGTAACTGTTCGGAGTCATATTCCAACCGCCATTCCATTGGAGTAGCCCCGCCAAGATTAATCTTATAAATTCCCGGAAGTTGTGCCAAACGTGTCTTAATATGTTCTTCCGCATACTGTTGTATCAGAATGGGAATAGCAGGCGCATTAATCGTAAATGCCATAAAAG
>OGWT01001424.1_pt1 | contig 18238 bp, 10 predicted proteins | sample 1576101 | NCBI WGS metagenome assembly OGWT01 (sample SAMEA3541481, study PRJEB24748) | human gut metagenome | biome: human gut; feature: human-associated habitat; material: faeces | place: China | collected 2012 | reverse complement strand
AAAGCAAATTACTTTTTAATCCCTCAGTCTACTCACTTCGTTCGTAGCCAGCTCCCTTTTCAAGGGAGCCTTTTTTGTCGCTCCGCGACATTTCCCCACACTGTGGGGAATCATCCTTTTCAAGGGAGCCTTTTGTCGTTTCCCCACACCGTGGGGAATCACCCTATTTGAGGGAGCCTAAAAGCCCTCTGTTTTTACCCGAAAATCACCGTAAAAATGTTCAAAACCGTGTTCAATACTTGTCAAAAAGTTCAAAACTCGAAAACGTTAACAATTTGTTCATAATTTTACAACAACATTGCCAATTTTGTTTGCCACTTTTGCCCAAAAATAACAATTCTATTTGTTCAATACAGAAAATCAACAAATTTGTGTGAACAATTTATTGACTTTTTTCGTTTAAAATTCTATACTTTAACTAACCATAGGAATGGTGTAATAGGGCGAAGTGTCCCCTTTTTTGAGGGAGCGCTGCCGCACGGCTGATTTACCGTGCAGTTTCCATCCCGTTTTGATACACATCCTACGGTAATATGCTCGGGTGTGTATCATCAGTTTTCCACCGATTCATTTTTACGGAAGTGGAAACGGTGGAAACCGACCGAGTTAACGTGCCGAAATCGGTTTGCTTTCTTGTAAATCAAAGAGCGGTCAGAAGTACAGCGGATTTTGTGCGAGGAATTGTTGCGGGGAGTGCCGCCCGCAGAAAAAATCGGGTACGCATACATGGTTTTAATGTAAATCTTTTTAGGAGGAAAAAACACGTATGAAAAAATCTACCAAATTGTTAAGTGTCATCTTGGCAGTTGTCATGATTTTCTCAACTATGTCCGTAATGGCGTTTGCCGCAAAGACGGAGTATCAGACCTCTGATAACCTTACCGCTCTTGACGCATACAGCCCGGACGGCGCGGTAACAAGACTCTCTACCGAAGAGAGAATGTCAGTCGTATTTGACTTCCTCGATGTTACCCTTGCCGCCGCGAACATAAACATGGGCGATGTTATTAACAAAGCAGGTTTGCATCTTGTTATCGACCTTCGCTCGGTTAATGCTCTTTGCGGAACCATCGACAGCGCTCAGGCTCTTCTTAACAACGGACTTGTTAAGCTTGTCAAAGGCTTGCTCGGCATAGTTAAAGACGCTAATCTTAAAAACTGGCCGTCGGGCATGACAAGAGAAAACCACGCTCAGCTCGACATAGTCAACGGCATTGCAACTCTTCTTAACGACAACGCAGGTCTCGTTAAAAAGGTTATCAACGACGGCAAACTCGACGTCGGCATTATCGGCAACTTTGTTGATATCTCCGGCGTTAATAAGTACCTCGCGGATCTTCCGGGTATGTTAAAAGGCCTCGTTTATCCGGTGTTCGCAAGAGTTGACGATGACATGACGCTCATCAACACTTATTCAACAACAACCGAAAATCCCGACACTCTTATCAAGAATGTCCTCATCAACGCTATGTCTAAGCCGCAGAGCTATACTTCTTATAAAGAAGACGCTTCCGGCAACTGCATAAGCAATCACATTGCTCTTCCGACAAGCGCTGAAGCAGGTCTTCGCGATTATTATGTTAAGGGCTCAGACTCTAAGGGTGCTTACATCGAGGTATTTGAATATGATACCGCCAAGAAGACATATATTTCTCAGGATGAGAAATATTACAAGACCGAAGAAACCGATATGGAAGGCAAGGGCACAGGCGTTTATGTTTACACTAACGCTGCCGGCGAAAACGTAAAATATTACGTTAAGGACAGCTACTTCCTTCCCTCACTTGCCACAAGCGGTAAGGTTTCGGAAATCTTCAATCTTGACAGCAATACTCTTGTTTCGGCTCTCTATCAGATAGCTCCCTATGTATTTAAGGATCTTGCTCCCGTTGTTCTCAACGGCTCCGTTAAGATGCTTCTTGCACAGTGGTTCGGCGCTGAAAAGACCGAGCTCTTCGGCGGCAAGGCTTCAGAGGCCACCGCTGTTCTCGCTAAGCTTCCGTCAGATGTAAAGGCATTCTATTCTAAGGCTGCCGGCGCATATAACTGGGAGTGGTCGGACTTCACAATAGGCTCCGACGGCAACGGCTATTATCGCCTTGTCAGCAAAGACGGTCTCACCGAGACCTGGCTCAAGTTTGATATGTCCACCGCTAATTCGTTCGCTAAGCTCATTAACTGGAACTACACCATCTCCGGTGATTTCGTTAACGAGTTTATGCCCACAGCTGCAAACAACGGCTCCGTTACTGCTTCGGCAGCGGGTTATACCACCGTTCTTGCGGCGCTCAACGATTTTGTCGGCAAGGCAATCGACACAATTCTTTCGGATACTGCAAAGGCTGCAATCAATTGGACAAAGGGCGATAATACAAAGCTCATTCCCAATCTTCGCAAGGCTCTTCAGTATGTAGCAGCTTATAACCCCGAGTATCTCTTCGGTACCGGCTATGAGACTGTTTATGCAGGCTACTATGACACAGTTGTAGATAAGTCCGCTTCCGATCAGGATGTTGTTACCGCTCTCGGCGCAATCGGCGTTAAGGCTCTCATGCCTCAGATAATTCTCCCGTCGGCTGCCGAGCTCAAGGGACAGAACGTAACCGCTCTTCTCGCTTGCGTAATTCGTGAGCTTGCAACTCAGTTCGTTCCGACTTACAACTATGACGCACTTATTTATGCCGATTACAACTCGAAGACCCTCGTAAAGGGTAAGAACAGCGGCTATTGGCTCGATGTTATCTTTACCATGGGCACCGACATCGGTATGAAGTATCTCTCCAAGCTTGCCGACCTCGGCTCCGATAAGGCTGACGGCTACAAATTTGTAGCCTCCAAGACTTATAAGCTTGCAGACTTCGAAAAGAACACACGCGCTTGGGAAGACACCATTGACTGGATAATCGACTGGGCTCTCACCTCTGACAACGAGTGGTGCTGGAAGGTACAGAAGCTCATCAACACCGACGGCCTTGACCTCGACCTTGCTACCGCACAGGATCCGTGGGTTAAGCTCGACAAGATTATCCGCGACGTTCTTCCTGTTGAGAAGATAATCAACGAAACCGCTGCTGACGGTAAGACCTTCCTTGAGACTGTTCTCAGAGAAGACATTATCGACAGACTTCTCAACCTTGACGTAAGCAAGCTCCTCGGTACAAACAGCGTTACGAGCATATTCAATATTCCTGCTAACAGCACTCTCAGAACCGAGGCTATGTATCCCGCAGTATTCAGAATCGTAAGAGAACTCCTTAACAAGGTTCTCGGTAAGGTATGCGGCAACACCGCTCTTATCGCCGATTCTTACAATTCACTTGACGCTATTCTTCAGAAGAGCGCTATTGCAGACCTCGCAGAGAAATTGGTTGTAGGTATTGCCTATGCCGTTAAATCAGGCGGTCTTCTTGACGTAGCTCTTCCGATCGTAAACTTCTTCCTCGGCTGGACTACTAACGCTCAGTCCTATGCTGAGCCTAAGCTTACAATAGATAAGGGTGCACTTAACTATGTACAGCTTACAAACGGCCAGATGAACACTACTCTTAAGGTAACAAACGCATCTGCAGGTATGCTCTTAAAGCACGGCGATACATATGATCATCCTTATATGCTCACTCTTAAGTCTGTTACCGTTAACGGCACCGAAATGCTCAAAAGCGGCGAAAAGAAACTTTCACCGTATGAGAGCACCGATGTTACTCTTAACGCGGCAGTTCCCACAGACAGCCTTGTAAAGGTAACCGCTGTTTACAGCTTCACCTTCAAGGACGGTACTGCTTACAACGGCGACATTACTTCCACTACCTTTGAGTATGCAACCAACGATGCTACAGATGTCGGCACCGCTTGGTCTAAGGAAGATAAGAAGACAAACATATATGATGTAGTTAAGATGAAGGGTGAAACCACCACAGATTACCTTGTAACAAATGCATCGGCTCTTGCTTCTGCTATTTCAAACATTGCCGTAACTTGGACCAACCAGAGAGATACTGATTGTAAGTTCACCAAGGGTTCTATTTCCGGCTTTGATTCGAGCATCTTTGAGTCATCGGGCCAGGCAGAAGCACTTGTATCTAATAGTTTCAACTTCCCCAAGGAGAGCTCAATCTCCGTCAATCCGTTAAGAGTTAGATCCGATGTGGATATAGAGACTGTTCCTTCAGCTTCTTCATTTGCTCTCGGTAACAGCTCGGTAACTGTTTACGGTAAATACAGAAGACAAGATGGTACTCTTACCATGACTGCCCCGTTCGGCACACTCTATTATTACAACGGCACCAATATTAAGAAGGTCGTTGACAGCGAGTTCAAGGCTAACCGTGATTCTTCTAAGTATCCGGCAGAGGCTTGGAACACTTACTGGACAGCTCTTACCGCTGCCGCTAAGCTTGTTTACGGCCCGTTCAGGAAGGCTAACCTCGGCAATTACAGTGACGACAATCTCACTGCAGCCATAACCGCTCTTGAAACCGCCGTTAAGGCTCTTGATACAGCAAGCACAACACCTACAAGCGGTTCCGCAACCGTTACACCGGCTCCCATTGAGGCTGCTCTTAAGGCTGCCGGCGACATCAACTATCAGAACTTCGACCTCTATGCTTATTGGGCTTACGAAAAGGCAATGAAAGCCGGCAACGCTATCATTGACGCTTACAAGGGCCCCGTAGCTCCCGAAAAGTACATTGACGGCAGCTCACTTTCAGAGGCTGAAATTACTGCTATTGCCAACAAGGCAAACGCTACATATAAGAGTGCTATCGTAGCTTCCATGAAGGCTCCTTCAACCGAAGCTCAGAACGCTTATATGGATGCCGTAAAGGCTTACAAGGCTCCCAGTTATTCGGAGCTTGAAATCCTTAACAGCGCTAAGAACATTGCTTGGTATGCAAGCTTCCTGAAGGGCGCTGCGGTTACAACTCAGAAGCAGTTCCTTGATAAGGAAATCAAAGCCGCTAAGGCTCAGGGCTACAAAGAGGCTGATTACACAGCAGGCTCTTATGCAAGATACACCAAGGCTCTTGCAGCTGCCGAGGCATTAAATGCCAACGCAAAGGCTCTTCAGTCCGAGGTATTCGATGCTAAGTATGAGCTTGAAATCGCTCAGCGCGCTCTTATGCCGAAATCGGCTTCTGCTCTCGAGGCAGGTGCTTACACCGAGCTTGAGGCAGTTATAGCTCAGGCTAAGTCAATATTCACTGAAAACAGTGCATATACATTTGACGCATCAAAGGCTGACGGTCTTACAGAGACCGAAGCTTATGCTAAGCTCGTTTCCGTACTCGGCTATGAGTACACCGATGAGAAGGGCAACACAGCAAACCTTTACAGCGGCTCCGCTGAAAACTATGCTGCAAATGACCGCTTCTATTCAAATGTTGTGGCAGCTCAGATTGACGCTGTTATCACAAACCTCAAGAATGCTATGGCTCCGTTCGTATGCAAGTACGTAGCAGTTCCCACCACAGCGGGTTCAAATGAGGGCGTTTCCGTAACAGAGTCCGCTTCTCTCATCACCGGCGTAACACCCGGCTCGCTTGCTACTGCCGACGACGTACTCGCAAGAGTAACGGCTAAGGATTCTTCGGCTACAACTCTTAATGTTGCCGCTAACGCTGCAGGCCTCTATGGTACAGGCGCTACCGCAACACTCAGCCTTAAGTCGAGCGGTGCTCCGGTTGCTATCTACACAGTCGTTATCTACGGCGATGTAAACGGCGACGGTGTTGTTGACGGATTCGATGCTTCCTCCATGGACCTCGCAATCAACAACAAAACTGCTCTCACAGGCGCTTATAAGACTGCAGGCGGCCTTGCTACCGGTAAGGTTGACCTCGCTAACTACGGCCTTGTAGTTGACGCTGCTTACGGCGGAACTGCAATCGCTCAGAAGTAATTTCCTTTAATTACTTAAGTTAAAACCCGGTGGGGGAGCTTTCTCCCCCACAAGGGCGTATGTAATGGGATATTCTTAAAAAGATTAGAGCATATACTTTAAAAGTGCGGCGGAATAGTTTTGTGAAAAAACGGTACAAAGCTTGTAAAGCTCGCGAGGAAATAACTTTATTTGTGATAGCGTAAGGGATATTTTCTTTCGGTGTGCCATTTTTATTCACAAATTATTGACATTGTGCTCTCAAAAGTGTATATTTAATATTGATTAAGAATAGAAGGAGGCAAAAAATGACCAAGGCAAAAAAGGCTATTAGCCTTATTGTATCTGTAGTTATGCTCCTTGGCGTGCTTGCAGTCGGCGTTTTCGCAAATGATAATACCGGTGTCGCAGAAAACGGCACTATCGCTTTATCGTTTGACAAGGCGTCATATAACGCAGGCGATACGGTCAAGGTTACCGTAAAATTAACCACAGATTATTATGCTGCAACGGTTTCTGTTCCTGTTCAGTATGACAGCAGTGCTGTTAAGTTTGTAAGCGGCACAACCGCTTCAACGCTGTTCGGTGCAGGCGATGCAACAAAGACGGTCGTAAATGATGCTGCTGCGGGCGGCAAGACTTATGTCTATGTCGGCGTATTACCGCAGGTTGCCGGCGGAGCTGTTGCTCAGAAGGCAAACGGCGTCGTACTTTCGACCCTCACCTTTACCGCTTCTAAGGCCATTTCCGATACTGCGGCCGCTTTCGGTGTGCTCAACGATCAGAAAACAATGACCAATCTCGGCGGTAAACTCTATGTAGGTTCCTACAAGACCTCTGATGTAACCTCAACGGTTTATACCACAGGTCAGAAACTTACTTTCCCGGTAATGAAGGCTGCTGCTGCAGCTGATCCGGAACTTCAGCTCTCTGAAACAGGAAAAGCTAACGGTGTTATAATTGATAAGGTTTCAACTTGTGCCAACGGCAACGGTTTCGTTTACGGTATTGCAACCGATACTGGTGATTCCATTGCTGACGCTTTGCAGACTCCCGCCGGTTCAATTCAGGTAACTGAAAACGACCAGGGTCAGATGAGCACAGGCGCAAAAATCGAGCTTCTTAACGATAGCGGTGACGTTGTTGAAACATACTATTTCATTTTCCTCGGTGATGTTAACGGCGACGGCTTTGTAGATGCTACCGACGTTACACTTGCTGAAGGTATTGCAAGTTATTCCGATTTCGACTTTTCGGCTGATGATGGCTCGGTAACCGGTATGGCTGCTGACATCAACGGTGACGGCTTTATAGATGCTACTGATGTAACTTATTTAGAGGGCGTTGCGAGTTACTCCGATTTCCCGACTCAGGCAGAGACAGCTGCTGCAGTTGCTGCTGCAAAGGGAATATAAGTTTATAATTCATTTTATAGGAGGTAAATCAGATGCGCAGAAAAGTGCTTTCTGTTATTATGGCTGTTGTCATGATGATTTCCTGCTTTGCGCTTATGGCGAGTGCTTACACTTATAGCCCCTCGTTAACAACCGGTGAGGTTAAAATAAGTGCAACTGCTGATAAAACAACAGTCAGCCCCGGAGATACGGTCAAAATAACGATGACTATTGACCCGGGTTCAAAAACTGATTGGGCTGCATTTGGTAACACAATCGTTTATAACGGTGAACAGCTTACTCCCGTTGGTTCCAAAATTACGGAATTCAGAACTTGGGAAGGCGATTGCGCTGCTTCGTTTGCTAACCCCAATGCTGCTGGTAATATGAACTTCGATACTGCTAAGATGCTTAAAGCTCAGATGACAGAGGAAGAGCTTGCTTATTTTAACAAGGGCATAATGATACTTGGCTCTGCTACTTCATCTGCAAAAAGATGGGCTCCTAAAGCAGGAGAAGCTTATCTTTCATTTAAGATGACAGTTTCTGATTCGGTTAAACCCGGTGACGAGATTTGGGTTGGTACCCATAATGCAACATTTGTTAGGGGTACTACTTACTTTGCTTTAGGCTCTAAGCGTATGGCAAATACCGAGTATGATTTGACCAATTCAATGGTCAAATTGACAGTTGCAGGTGCTGAGCCGTCTTATTCTGTAGCTAAGTATAAGACTCAGGTTAAGTTCACAGGCGATAAGACAACTGCTCCGGATGATCTCTTCCAGTTCAGACTTACTTCGGTTATCACAGCTGCTGACTTCGCTGCTATGAACTCAAACGGCAATAAAATTAAGAGCGTTGGCTTCATTGCTGCCAACACAGGCGCTGCCGATGCAGATGCTGCTAAGGCAGCAGTTGAAAAAGGCACCGCACTTCCGTCAGCTTGGAAAGCTGCTTCTACCGACTATGTAAGTCAGGCAGACGCTTCTTCCGATGCATACTTCGGCGCAATCGTCAAGAATATCTCTCATGCTTCTCAGGCAACTGATATTGACTGCATCGCTTATGTATGCTACAATGACGGTACTGCCGATCATTATGTTTGGTATTCCGCAGCTGTAACTGCTAAAGTTGCTTCAGGATATGATGCTGCTGTTGCTGCTTGGAAAGCTCAGTAATTGAATTTTACCAAGAAACCACAGCGAAACTTTACTATCGGTTCGGCTGTTCAAAACTGAATATTCCGTTCCGACATTAAATTTTATTATTATATCTTGAAAGGAGATTAAATCTCAATGAAACAGGTTTATCAAACACCGGATTTCGATGTTTCTGCATACGAGCTTGATGATATCATCACAATCTCCATAGGCACCGGCCCCGTAGAGGGCGGCGACTCGGGTTGGGTTGAGATCTGACGCTCACGTAGCAATCGATCCGATTTATTAACAATCATAAGCAGAGCAAGGTTCGCCTTGCTCTGTTTTTTTGTGCCCTGTTTTGCATTTTGTGCACCATTCCGTTTCTGTACCCCATTCTGATATCGTGTGCCTATTCTGTTTTTGTACTTAATTTAGGTGCTGTATGCCTATTCTTTTTTTGTGTGCCGTATAAGGAGCTTTCCACACACCCCTGCCCGCCCTTTTCACTATTCGTTTTCCACTTCCGTTTTCGTCTTTTTACTTTTCAGCCTCCCTTGCAGAGAGCAAGCCTCGCCAAAGCAGTTTGGAAGCTTTTTGCCTCCCTTGTAAAGGGAGGTGGGTTGCCGAAGGCAACTCGGAGGGATTTCATAGGAATTTACGGAATTTAAAAAGAATGTGCGTGACCTTTAATCCGCTTTTTGCCTCCCTTGTAAAGGGAGGTGGGTTGCCGAAGGCAAGCCGGAGGGATTTCAAAGGAATTTACGGAATTTAAAAAGAATGTGCGTGACCTTTAATCCGCTTTTGCCTCCCTTGTAAAGGGAGGTGGGTTGCCGCAGGCAAGCCGGAGGGATTCTGCGGAGTTATATGGAATTTAAATAGAAAGCAAATTACTTTTTAATCCCTCAGTCTACTCACTTCGTTCGTAGCCAGCTCCTGACGGGAGCCCGTCCCCTTTGTCACTACGTGACATTTCCCCACACCGTGGGGAATCACCCTTTACAAGGGAGCCTGAATAATCCCTCAGTCCGCTCGTGGACTCGCGTCCAGCTACTGACGGGAGCCCGTCCCCTTTGTCACTACGTGACATTTCCCCACACTGTGGGGAATCACCCTATTTGATGTAGCCTGAAAGCGGCTGCAATGTAAATTCGGCAGTCGAAAGAGACATTTATGCAAAAAATCCGCGATTTTTACCGCAATTTCGAAATTTCGGCAGATTGACGAATAATTAACACATCGATTATTAATTTTGACGGAGTAATCATCAATATATTGTGTAGTTGCTCATTTATACCCCACAGATGTATTCGTCATTTTTTCAAATTCGCGGCTGTTTAGTTTAACAAATTCAAATATTAGTTAAAAAACATCTAAACGTCCGCAATTTTGAGTTCGATTTGTTTGCCGCGTCGTATTTTTGCGTTGACAAGAGCCTTTTTTGTGCTATAATTACAAGTGAACGGTAATTCACTACACGTGGTTATCTGTGGTGCGCCGCTTTTGCGCAGCACCGTTTCGTTAATTTTATTAAACGGAGGTCACGATATGGACACAAGATTTGCAATTTCGGAGTACAATGACGCTGTTGCAGTCAACAAAGAGCTTGATGAGCTTATTAAAAAGCCGATTTACACCATCAAGCCGGAGGCTCTTAAAAAATACGAGGATGAGTATTACAACAAAAAGTGCCTCAAATCAAAAGCACAGATTGAGGAAGCTCGCCAGATAATCCCCGGCGGCGTTCAGCATAACCTTGCTTTCAACTATCCCTTCCCGCTTGTTTTCACAAAGGCAGAGGGTGCATATCTCTATGACGTTGACGGCAACAAGTATTTTGACTTCCTTCAGGCAGGCGGCCCGACTGTTCTCGGCTCCAACCCGAAAGCTGTTCGTGAGCAGGTTATTGACCTCCTTAATACTTGCGGTCCCTCAACCGGACTTTTCCACGAGTTTGAGTACAAGCTCGCCAAAAAGATTTCCGACAGCATTGAAACCGTTGATATGTTCCGTATGATGGGCTCAGGCACCGAGGCTTGCATGGGTGCGGCTCGTATCGCGAGACTTGCTACAAAGCATAAGAACATCATAAAGATGGGCGGCGCTTACCACGGCTGGTCAGATCAGATGGCTTACGGTATCCGCGTAAACGGCACAAAGTTCACACAGGCTCACGGTGTTCCGCTCAACTGCTTCATGTTCATTCAGGAGACTACTCCGAACGATCTTGACGAGCTTGAGAGAAAGCTCAGACTCAACCAGTTCCGTGGCGGCACAGCAGCCGTTTATATGGAGCCGGTAGGACCCGAGAGCGGTACTACACCCATCACCGTTGAATATGTTAAGGGCGTTGAGCGTCTTTGCCGCAAATACGGCGCACTCCTCGTATTCGATGAGGTTGTTACAGGCTTCCGTATCGGTATGGCAGGTGCTCAAGGTTACTTCGGCGTATCGCCCGACCTTACTATATTCGGTAAAGTTATTGCAGGCGGTTATCCGGGTGCAGGCGGCATCGGCGGTAAGAGAGAGTACATGAAGTATCTCGGTGCAGGCCTTGATTCGAGCGGTAAGAAGATCCACAAGGCTCTTGTCGGCGGCACAATGACCGCTAACCCGCTTTCATGCTGCGCAGGTTACTTCACTCTTGAAGAAATCGAAAGAACAAACGCTTGCCAGAAGGCAGGTCAGATGGGCGACAGAATTTGTGCGGGTCTTAAAGAGCTCGTTAAGAAGCACGGTCTTCCCTTCGTAGTTTGGAACACCGGCTCTATCTGCCACCTTGAGACAGTCGGCACAATGCACTATCAGATCAACTGGAAGAAACCGTGGGAAATCCCGGCAATTCTCGGTGAGACCGGCGTAAGACAGAAGGAAATGGAGCATATGGGCGCAGCTTATATGGCAGAGGGTCTTGTAACTCTCGCAGGCAGCCGTCTTTATACTTCAGCCGCTTATACTCCTAAGATGATCGACCAGGCTCTTGCTTGCTTCGACAGAGTATTTGAAAACGTCGCTGTTAAGGCTGACTGAATTTAATCCCAAGAAAACGGGGCGGACGGGTTTTCCGTCTGTCCCGCTTTGTTATAAATAACGAAGAGGTGAATACAATGGATATAATGGAAGCAAAACAGCTCGTCATTAAAGCCGGTATAGAGGTTGTGGAATACGGCCTTATCGCGAGAACGTGGGGTAATATTTCTTGCAGAGTAGACGATAAGAAATTCGTTATTACTCCGAGCGGACGTCCCTATGAGACTCTTACTCCCGACGAAATAGTAGTTGTTAATATCGACGATTGCAGCTATGAGGGTGACATTAAGCCGTCCTCCGAAAAGGGCATTCATGCCGAGGCATATCGTCTTCGCCCCGAGGTTAATTTCGTAATTCACACGCATCAGATGCAGGCGTCCGTCATAAGTGCGCTCGGTATGGATATAAACGAGGTTGAACCCGCGTCGGCCGAAATAGTCGGCGATAATGTCCCGATTGCGGCATACGGACTTCCCGGAACCGGCAAGCTTCGCAAGGGCGTTGTCGAGGCTATAAAGCGTTCGGACTCCAAGGCCGTAATTATGGCTCACCACGGTGCTCTTTGCATGGGTAAGGATTACGACGAGGCGTTTAAGGTGGCGGCAGAGCTCGAAAAGATCTGCGAAACTACCGTTAAAAACAGATACCGTCTCATCACCGGTAAGGTAGCCGAGACCTTAGGCGACGTAGCCGAGTATATCGGCTCGCTCTTTGACTCGAGTGCCAAGGAGGCTCCGGTATTTGAGCCGTACAACAGCGAACGTGACGGCAGCGTGTTTAATATAAGTGCCGTAGACGGCGACGGCTCGATAGTCAGAATAGATATTAAAACGGGTGAGCTTGTAGCAGGCAATGATTATCCGGCTTCGGCTGAAATGCACAGAGCCATCTATAAAAAGCGCAAGGACGTAAACTTCATTATGCACACCAAAACACCGGCGGAAGTCGCAATGTCTAAGTCTGGCAAAACAATAAAGCCGCTTCTTGACGATTTTGCACAGCTTGTCGGCGCAACCGTTCGCTCGGTAACATTTAATCCCAACAGCACAAAAAAGACCGCTAAGAAGGTCGTAAAGGCTCTCAAGGGCAGAAACGGCGTTCTTCTTAACAACAACGGTGCGCTTTGCGTATCGGGCAGCGAATATGATGCCACAGCGGTTGAAATGGTAATGGATAAGGGCTGCAAGACCGCAGTCGGCGCAAGACTGTTTGAGGCAGGCAAGCCCATAAACCCCATTGAGACAAGACTTATGAGATTTATATATCTCAAGAAGTACTCAAAGCAGGCTAAAAAGTGATATTTGAATATGGTGTAAAAAAGTGTCGCAAACCTCGTGTTTGCGGCACTTTTGCATTTTCCGGACTTTGTTTATTACGGTTTTGAGCGCTCGCTTTGTTCTGCGTTGCGGCAAAACCGGAGACTTGCCGGGCTAAAATAAAATCGCGCGTTAATTCTCAACCGAAGAGCTGCCGCATATACATATAGTGTTGTACCTGCCATAAGGGACACGGTGTTTATAAAGCGGCAGGCATAGTGTAAACAAAGCAGGTGAGAATTATGAAAAAATATTACCCCGAGGGTGCACGCGCAGACATCGAAGCCGTCGAAAAAAGACTTTCAAGCCCGGCGGAGCTCAAAAACGCCTTTTTGTCGGGAGAATCGCTTGAGGCGCGCGCGGTTCTCTGCGACCGCGGACACAATCTCGACGTGGATTTAAGGTGTATGAAGGGATTTATGCCGCGCAAGGAATGCGCTATGGGGATTGAAAATAACACGGTTCGCGACATAGCCATAATATCGCGCGTTAATAAGCCCGTTGACTTTGTGATAACGGGATTTTCCGAGAATGAAAGGGGTGAGACATTCGCTCTGCTCAGCCGCCGCAAGCTCCAAGAGGAGTGCGCGGCAAATTATACTTCAAGACTCATTCCGGGCGATATAATCGACGCGCGCGTGACGCACCTTGAGCCGTTCGGCGCGTTTTGCGACATAGGCGCAGGCATTTCGGCACTTATGCCGATAGACGGTATCTCGGTGTCGCGCATACCTCATCCGAGTGTTCGTTTTTCGGTTAATCAGGATATAAAGGCAGTTGTGAAATCGATAGACGAAAACGGCAGAATCACCTTGTCGCAAAAGGAACTGCTCGGCACTTGGGAGGAAAATGCTTCAAAATTCGCGCCCGGAGAAACCGTGCCCGGAGTAATACGCTCGGTGGAGGATTACGGTATATTCGTGGAGCTTGCGCCCAATCTTGCAGGGCTTGCCGAATGCGCCTCCGGACCGCGCGCAGGCGACAGTGCCGCGGTTTACATAAAAAGCATAAATCCCGAAAGGATGAAAATAAAGCTTATTATCGTGGACTATTTTACCGGTGACGGCAAAAGTCCGGCGGCGGATTATTTTATAAGTGACGGTCACATAGATAAATGGACATATTCACCCGAAACGTCAATTAAAAGGGTTGAGACGGATTTTATGAGCTGATTATATAAAAAATATTGCAAAAATGATATAATTATGGTAATATCTACTTAATTGTTTAAAGCAGGGGGAGAATAATTATGTCAAAAAACAGGATGAAAAAGCTTGTCAGTGTACTTTTGGCACTGACCATGACAGTTCTTTGCTTTGTTCCCGCGGCAGCCGCAGAGCCCAAGGATAAGGTTACGCCTATCCTGATAATAGCAGGCTTCGGCGAATATGTGCTGGTGGACGGTGACGGAAATCAGGTTTGGGGGCCGTCGCAGGACGCAATAGTTGAAATGGCGAAAAACGCCATAGCTCCGCTCGGCGCGTTTTTAAAGGGAGATTATGAAACGTTTTGCACGGGAATAGTGGAAATAGCAAACGATCTTTTCGAGCCGGTTTCGTGCAATCCCGACGGCACGGCAAAGCACCCCGACGTCACCGTTATAGACCAATATACCGAGCCGGTATCGCAATACGGACTTGACGAGGTAACAAGAGCCGATGCCTTCGATAAGGATATAGTCGACGCGTGCTGCGACGAAGTCGGTGCCGACAACGTTTACGTTTACGGTCTTACTTGGCATAAATCCATGCAGGAGCTTGCCGCGGACATAAACACGTATGTTCAAAAAATCAAGGCAGATAAGCACGTCGACAAGGTGTCGATTGCCGGCCACAGTATGGGCGGAGCGGTTTTGGCTTCGTATTTGGGACTTTACGGCTGTGACGACGTCTCAAACATAACCATGCTAAATTCCGCATTTACGGGGCTTGATATGGTGGGCTGTCTCTTTAAGGGCGAGATAGCCATCGGCACAGATGAGCTTATCCCGTTTATAAATCAGAGTATGAATTCCGACACTCTCGGCAAGGTGCTTGACACACTCAAGCTTTTGCAGCTTGCGGTGCCGAAGCTTGAAGGCTTCCTCGAGACCGAGCTTCCCGACGGCAGCGGCAGAACCTACAAGGACCGCATTTTTACCGAGTGCCTTGTTTCCGGCTTCGGCTACACGCCGAGTCTTTGGGCGTTTGTACCCGATGAATACTATAATGACGCAAAAGCCGTAATGAAGGCGTATATGGAGAAAAATCAGCAGCAAAGCGGTGTTTCGGCTTCTGTGATAGCTGCCAACTGGGCGACATTTGAGAGAAAAATCGACGAGATACACGATATACAGGCGAATATTTCTTCGATTTTACAGAGCGCCAAGGCAAGCGGCACCTCTGTTTGCATATTCTCAAACTACAATCTTTATATAGCGCCGTTTACGCCTACCGCCGATTACACGAGCGACGGAGTTATAGAGACAAACCGTACAAGCGGCGGTGCCACCTGCGCCCGTCTTAAAACGACTCTCGGCGACGATTACGTTCAGGCGAGGGACGACGGGCATAACCGTCTTTCCGAGGACGGCATTATCGACGCTTCCTCGTGTATGTTTCCCGAAAACACTTGGTTTATAAAGAATTACGGCCATTCGATGTTTGATTACCGCAAAAACGGCTGTGACCTTTATGTGCGGGCGATGACGGCGAAAACGCAGCCGACCGTTGACACTTGGGCTGAGTATCCGCAGTTCCTCGTTTATAATGCGGGAACTCACTACGTGGCTCCGCTTACGGCAAAGTTCGGCGACGTGGACCTTGACGGCAGCATTACGCCCGTTGACTCAAGGCTTGCTTTGAGATACGTAAACGGTATGGAGGAGCTGTCCCCTACGGCTAAATATGTTGCGGATGCAAACCGCAGCGGCGATATTTCGACCTTTGACGCGGAGTACATCTTAAAGATGTACGCGGGTCTTGTATAATTTCATTTCCGAAAGGAGCTGTAATTTTTACGGCTCCTTTTTGATTTGCGCAGTTGTTAGGCGCAAAAAACGGCGTGAAACTTGCATATTTTCCCCTAAAATGCTCAAAATTATATTTTGTGCTTAATTTATTTCGCCGAAATACAAAAAATTCGCAAAAACTATGGAAATGCCGTATTTTTTCTGTTATAATATCAAGCGGTTTATAATGCCCATAGCTTTAAAGCGAGGGCAGCCATTAACACTGTAATTTATAATTGGAGGTATTCTCAATGGCAAAAAAGTATTGCTACCTTTTTTCAGAGGGTAATGCTAACATGCGTGAGCTCCTCGGCGGTAAAGGCGCAAACCTTGCCGAAATGACCAACATCGGTCTTCCGGTACCGCAGGGCTTCACTATCACAACAGAAGCTTGTACTCAGTATTATGAGGACGGCCGCGAGATCAATCCCGAGATCATGGCTGAAATAAACGAGTACATCGTAAAGATGGAAGGCATCACCGGTAAAAAGTTCGGCGATAAGAAAAATCCGCTTCTCGTATCGGTTCGTTCCGGTGCACGCGCTCCAATAGTTGATATTATTAGAAAACCATTCAATGAAAGAGACATAAAGGCAGTAGTAGAAAAGACTATTCAGTATGCTCACTAAAAAAATACGTAAATTTTTAGACTAAAGTTCGTTTTTTTACGAACTTTCTTTCTTTTTAGATTTAATGCCGTTTTTATAGAGACAAAAGGAAATAAACTTGATAAAAGATGTATTCTTAGTCGATAATTATATAAATTATTCCACGACGAAAATACGGAGGTTATTTCCGTTTCTTTGTAGTATTTATATTATTGATAACAAATAAAGAATAACTTTATTTGTTTGAATATTTTAAATAGTAATTATTGTCAATGATCAAGATGAACTCACTTACGTTCGTCATTGACAATATCAAAAATTTTATTATATAAATCTTCACCATAAACTGTAATAAATGCATCTTTAGGTGTATTTCCATCTAATGATTTAATTGGTGTATTTAACAATGTTATATTGTGTTTTTTTACAGACTCTTTTGTGTGGCTGTCTATAGATTTTCCTTTTGGAAAAAACTTTCTAATTTGTTTATTAATGTTTTCTACATGAGGTTTTTGATTAGATACATAAGGATCACAAAAGAATAATTTACACCTTTCTTCACCAGTGACTTTTGAAAAGCAAATACCTTCGATATCGTTAAAGCAAGGGTCTCTATCTGTTAAAATCACAGGTATTAAATCTTTAAAAGATTCGATTCCAATTTTATCTTCTAAATCATCAAAAAATTCAACAACCTTTTTAGAATTTGGATTATTTATGATATCTAATAAAGTAAAGTGTACATTTGGTAAAATAAATGATAAAATATTTTTACTATCAGATTTGATAGTACCCAAGAAATCTAATTGCCATACATTACAGTTTGGATTTTTGTGGATGTATGACAAATAGTCAAGGTAAGTATGATTACTTCTGTCAATTTTATTGTCGGTGTATTCATACTTTTTATTATGCTTTCTTTTTTTGTATTTGACAGCATAAGGTAAATCAATTCTCTTAGTTTTTAAATAACCATTATTAACATATCTATATAAAGTGGAAATAGATTTATTGATACTATCTTTATTTTCAATTTTTATTTGATAAATAGATTTGTTTTCATCAGTACCTTTTTTTATAATTGCATCTAACTTTTTGAATTCTTCTTCATCTAAATCAATACCTTTTCGAGAATTAATAAGATTAGCATCAGCTTTTCTTTGAGCAACCTTTGAATCATATATAAACTTAACGAAAGGACAATCTTTATATCTGTTTTTACAATTAGTACAAACATATGGCCAGCGGTTAAGTTTAGGACATTTACTTTCAGTTTGATCAGCATAATCAACTGGTTTTCTATTTCTTTTAACTTCTTTAGAAATAGCTCTAGGATCATAATTTATAATTTTACTTATTTCAATTAATTTTTTATTGTGTGAGATACAAGAACAAATAGTCTTTCTATTATCTTCACTAATGTGTTTCCATGTTTTCATTTTTTATTCCTCCTTATAACTACAAAGAAACGATATATATTATACTATAATTAGACTTAATTCCGTTATTTTATTAAAACTGACATTCAAATAAAAATTTACGTATAGTTGTCAAGCTAGAGAATACTAGTTGAAATTATAAAAGATTTTTGATAGAATTTAGTTAAAGATAAGGAAGAGGTGATTACTATGTATTTGTTAACCAATATGTCAAGTTTACAACCAATTAACAGGGATGACAATTTATACAGATTAATCACTTCTTTTTATCATGCATTAATAACAGGATAGGATTAGTCTTATCTTGTTTTTTAGTGTAAATAAAATAGAAGGAGTGAAAGAAAAAATGAACAACAAAAAGCAACTACTATTAACAATTGGCCTTGTCTTAGTACTAGTTCTAATGATAGTAGGAATCAGTTATGCAGCTTTTAAGTTTGTAGGA
>OGWT01001420.1_pt1 | contig 18260 bp, 13 predicted proteins | sample 1576101 | NCBI WGS metagenome assembly OGWT01 (sample SAMEA3541481, study PRJEB24748) | human gut metagenome | biome: human gut; feature: human-associated habitat; material: faeces | place: China | collected 2012 | reverse complement strand
TATGGGCTGTGAAAAGCTCCTTGTATACTGAAGGAATGCTGCAACGGAACCAACTTTGAGCATTCCGCCGATTACAAGAAATGCGCCTGCTGTTGTAGTTATAGCATAGTTTACATAAGAAAGGTTACCCATAATAGGCATGATAACGCTTGCATAGGTGTTCGCCTTTGTAGCCACATGACGAAGATCTTCGTTAAGTACATTGAACTCCGCCTCTGCCTCTTTTTCATGGCAGAAAACCTTAACTACTTTTTGTCCCTCAATAAGCTCTTCAATATATCCGTTTGCTGCACCCAATGCATTCTGCTGCTTTTTAAAGTATTTTGCACTCTTTCCACCGATCTTCTTTACGCAGAAAAGCATAACAATAAGCATAAGCACTATAAAGATTGTAAGAATGGGACTGATAACAAGCATCATAATAAACGTACTTACTACGCTTACTGTTGAAGAAAATAGCTGCACAACACCGTTTGAAAGAGCTTCACGAAGCGTATCCGCATCGTTTGTATAGCGGCTCATAAGTTCGCCGTGGGTGTGTGTATCAAAATATTTCAGTGAAAGGTCTTCCATGTGGTTAAACAGATCGCCCCTTATTTCGTTCAGGGTTTTCTGGGAAACATAGAGCATAATTCTTCTGTAAGCAAAAGATGAAAGAGATGCCACAGCATAAATGCAAGCCATAAATGCAAGCATTTTTATAAGAGGAAGAAAATCTGCTCCTGACGGGTTAGTGCCGATAAGGGGCGTAATATAATCGTCGATTATGGGCTCAAGCATATATGTGCCTGCAACATTGCCAAGGGTGCTCAAAAGCACAAAGAGCATTACAAGAAACAGCAGAAGCTTATGTTTTTCAAGATATTTTGCAAGTCTCTTTATAGTAATTTTAAGATTTTTGGGTTTCTGAAATCCGCCCGGTCTTCCGCCGGGGCCGCCTCTCATAGGTCCTGCCATTATTCTTCAACTCCCTTCTGCTGTGAATAGTAAATCTGACTGTATATCTCATTGTTTTTCAGAAGCTCCTCATGAGTTCCGAAACCGTTTATCTTTCCGTCTTCAAGAACAATTATGCGGTCTGCATCCATTATTGAAGTAACTCGTTGAGCAATTATGATTGCTGTGATGTGACCGAAGTTTTCACGGAATGCCTGACGGATTTTAGCATCAGTAGCAGTATCTACGGCGCTGGTGCTGTCGTCAAGGATTATGATCTTTGGCTTTTTAAGCAGAGCTCTCGCTATGCAAAGACGCTGCTTCTGTCCGCCGGATACATTGACGCCGCCCTGACCTAAGTCAGTATCATAACCGTCCGGGAATGAAGTGATAAACTCATGAGCCTGAGCCGCTTTACAGGCTGCTTCAATTTCTTCATCGGTGGCGTTTTCATCACCCCAGCGAAGATTATCTCTGATTGTACCTGAGAAAAGAACGTTCTTCTGAAGCACCATAGCAACACTGTTTCTGAGAGCTTCAAGAGAATAATCTTTTACATCCTCGCCGCCTACAAGCACTTGACCGGCTGTAACGTCATAAAGACGTGGTATAAGCTGAACAAGAGTTGATTTTGAAGAACCGGTTCCTCCGATAATTCCTATGGTTTCACCGGATTTAATTTGAAGATTGATATTTTCAAGTACATCTCTTTCAGAATCGGCGTTATAACGGAAGCTTACATTCTTAAACTCAATGGAACCGTCCTTTACCTCGCTGAGCATTTTTTCGCCATCTTTAAGGCTGCTTTCCTCTTCGAGGACTTCAACTATACGTGCCGCAGATGCCTTTGACATTACAAGCATGACAAAGACCATTGAAACCATAAGCAGTGACATAAGTATCTGAGTGATATATGTTAAAAAGCTTGTAAGTGCGCCGACTTCCATCTGACCGAAGACAATCTGTCTGCCTCCGAGCCACAGTACGGAAATAATGCAGGAGAACATAACGATCATCATAAGGGGATCGCCGAAAATCATTACCTTTTCCGCTTTGATTGAGAACTCCATAAGTTCATCATTAACTTTTGCAAACTTGCTCTTCTCAAACTTCTCACGGACGTATGCCTTGACAGCTCTTATGGCAATAAGGTTTTCCTGTACAACGGCGTTAAGTTTATCGTATTTTTTAAACATAAGAATAAAGCGAGGATATGCCATTGACATGAAAATTGCAATGCCTATTGCAAGCACCGGTATAGCAAAAACAAGCACAGTTATGAGGCTCTTGTTTACAGCATATGCCATAGTAAGTGCGCTTACAAACATTACGGGAGCTCTTACGCAAACACGAAGAATCATAACAACAGCCATCTGTATTCTTGTAACGTCAGTTGTCATTCGTGTTACAAGGGATGCTGTGCTAAATTTATCAACATTGGCAAAAGAAAATCCCTGTATTTTTGAAAACATCGCTCCTCTGAGCTCTGCACCAAAGCCCATGGCCGCTTTTGATGAAAAGTAAGAACCCATTGCTCCGAAGCAAAGAGACATAAGAGCCATGCCTATCATCAAAAGACCTGTTTCCATAACCTTTTGAGTATCGCCTACCGGGATATACTCATCAACGATAGTTGCCATAAGCATAGGTATTCTTACCTCTGCAAAAACCTCGCCTACCATCATAAGCGGAGCCAAAATTGCTGCCAGCTTATACTTTGAAAGGAAAGGCATCAATTTTCTTATCATTGTTTTTCCTCCTTTTTATCGTTTGATAAAATCTGTTTTTCCTCTGCAATAAGACGGCAAAAATCTTCGTGACTGAACTGCTTGCCTGAAATGTTGACTATCATGCGGTCAAGATACTCTTTTAATATTCGGAGCTCTTCGCTTGTAAATCCCGCAAACAAGTCGTCATCTACCGAATCAAAGATTTTTCGGCACTTGTTCATAAGCTCAACTCCCTTTTCGGTTGCTGAAAGCCTGTTAGTCCTTGAATCTTTTTCATCTACTGTTCTGGTAATCAGCTGAGCTTTTTCCATGCGCTTTACGCTCATTGCAATTGACGGCTGAGAAACATGCATTTTTTCAGCAATTTCCTTTTGAGTACAGCGGTCATTCCTGATAATATAATCAAGAATAAATTTTTGTCCAGCATGGATTCCACTTTCATTAGCCACTTTGTAGATTTTCATCCTGTGAAGCAGAGTAAGCTGATTTAATCTTCCTACCACTTCCATTTTATAATTACTCACTTTTTTGTCCCCTTATCCTCTAATAGTTAACGGGTTAATAGTTAATCAGTTAACTATTACAGTTTACACCTACATTTTACAATAGTCAACACCGCTCATATTAGAATATGTCACATCTGATATGGATAAATTTTGTAGATTTTGTTAGATTCATGGTAAATAAAAAAACTCTGCACATTAAAGTTAATGCACAGAGTTTCTTAATAATACTATTAATATTTTACAAGGTAATTGTCAAGCTCCCACTGGGAAATCTTTGTTCTGTACTGCTCCCACTCAGCGCTCTTTGCCTCAGCATACTTCTCATAAACATGATCGCCAAGGGCGTTTCTTGAGAACTTACTCTTCTTAAAGTGACGAAGTGCTTCCTCAAGAGATGCGGGAAGAGTTTCGATTCCGTCAGCGGCTCTCTCTTCGGCAGTCATATCGTAAATGTTGCGGCTTGTTGACTCGGGTGGCATAAGCTCTCTCTCAATACCATCAAGACCTGCAAAAAGGCAAATAGCCATTTCAAGATAAGGGTTGCAGGCAGGGTCTGCGCTTCTGAGCTCAACTCTTGTTCCGGCGCCTCTTGCTGTGGGAACACGGATAAGTGAGCTTCTGTTTGAAGCAGACCATGCTATATAAACCGGAGCCTCATAGCCGGGAACAAGTCTTTTATATGAGTTGACAATGGGGTTTGCAATAGCTGTAATGCTCTTAATATGCTCCATTATTCCTGCGATAAAGTGAAGAGCGGTTTTGCTGAGACCGTAAGGTCCGTTTTCATCGCAGAATACATTCTTTCCGTCTTTGAAAAGTGACATATTGGTATGCATACCGGAACCGGCAATACCATAAATAGGCTTAGGCATAAATGTTGCATGAAGCTTATGCTGCTGTGCCATGATCTTTACAACATATTTGAATGTCATAACATTATCAGCAGTTTTAAGAGCATCGTCATACTTAAAGTCAATTTCATGCTGACCTTCAGCTACCTCGTGGTGAGATGCCTCAATTTCAAAGCCCATTTCTTCAAGGGCAAGGCAGATGTCTCTGCGGCAGCTTTCGCCAAGGTCAATGGGTCCTAAATCAAAGTAACCGCCCTTGTCATTGGCAATAGTTGTAGGATTACCCTCTTCATCAGTCTGGAAAAGGAAAAATTCACATTCGGGACCAACTTTAAAGGTGTATCCCATTTTTTCAGCCTTTTCAATAGCTCTCTTAAGAACGTTTCTCGGATCTCCGCTGAAAGGTGTGCCATCAGAAAGATGTACATCACAGATAAGTCTTGCAATTTTACCGTGCTTTGACTCCCACGGGAAAATTTCAAAGGAATCGTAATCAGGATAAAGATACATATCCGACTCCTCAATGCGCACAAAACCTTCAATTGAAGAACCGTCAACCATACATTTATTGTCCAGTGCTCTCTCAAGTTGACTTACAGTTATAGCGACATTTTTAAGTGTACCGAGAATATCAGTAAACTGAAGCCTTACAAAAGCAACGTCGTTTTCTTTAGCCAATCTGAGTATATCTTCCTTAGTATACCTTCCCAATTTCAATTCCCCCTGATAAAGATCATAATATCCATTTATATAAAGTTACTGCATATCATCTTCAAAGAATTACGCAGCAGCTTAACGAAAAAAGAGCAAAAACCAGTTCGGATGAAAAAGTTTTGCCCTATCCAGAGATATTTTAATGTTTATCATGCATTGTTGTCAATACTCATATTACAGCAAAGTAAGTTTTTTTGATTGTTTTTATTGACAAAAATTACCAAAATGGTATAATTAGGTTCGTAATGTTGTTTTCATCCAGTGGACACAGGGATATCGTCCGTCAGGATGAGGAGGAAAATTTGATTGAAGCTCGAGTGGCATCAGACAGCTTCTTTTCAAAACTGGAATTTATCTTATTGCCTTTTGATTTCCGGCGTATCGCAGTTACGTTTTGGAGTGGGAGTCATAAGTCAAAGCTTAGCGGGGGAAAATAAGGCATTCTGTTTCGGTCTTACAAATAGCAGAAAAGCGGCAGTAGATTTTCTTGAAGCTGCGGCACGAAACAACGTTCTTCCAAGTAATTTCGGCGAAGTGGCTGAAGACTGGTTTTCCTGAAATCAGAAAAGTGCCTGCGCACACAGGTTTCCGGCTTTTGGGGCGGGAATCTGTGTGCGCAGGTTTTTTTGTTTTTTCTTTAGTTTTCCTTTTACTTTATCTTACAAGTATACCGTTATCGCTATACAGCAGGAAGAAAATATTCTCCTCTTCGCCTGTAACTGCATTTATATACACAAGCAATTCCTCATTGCCTGTTCCCTCACACCAGAATTCATAGCAAAGCACCTCACTGCCTGAATCGGTGGGAATAACCGCAGTTTTTGTATCTTTAACCGTAAGATAGGGGCTCAAGGATTTTTTTGCATTCTCCGCTGTCAGAAGGGTTTTAACGTCACTTCTTGCAAAGTGATTTACGAGATATCCCCTTGCGTCAAAGGAGATGATTTTGCCCGTATCCATTGCAACGCTGACCTTTATAAGATCCGGATAGCAGATAACACCATCTTGTACATAAGCGAAGTTTACGGTGCATATTCCGTCGTTTATTGAATAATAGCTTTCTTTCATATTGCTGATGCCATGACTTTCAAGGTATTTAAGACCTCTTTCAATGGCTTCTTCCGCTGAAAGCTTTGATACTCCCGCATAGCTGCTTCCCAGAATATAGGAAAGATATCCGCCCTTTTTGGTTATGCTTATAACCACTCCGTCTTCCTCACTGCTGAAAGTGTAGGAAGCCAGTGAGCCGTTTTCATCTTCTCCACGTTTAAGCTTTTCAACAGGTATTCCCGAATAGTTTGCCGCAGCCTCAGCGGCAGCAGCTTCTGACACCTCTTCTTTTCCCTTGAGCATTTCCGGCTCTTTCTGTAGTATATGGTCAGAAAAAGGTCCGTCATATATAAGCGTGGGATAATCTACAAGTGCCTGCTCTGCATCGCTGATGGCAGTTTCAAAATTCATACTGTCCATTTCTCTGCCCATTGCTGCAACTGCTTCATCGGTATTTTCAAAAGTAAGTGCACCGTTTTCAAGATATGCACACATATTTTCAAGTCTTGAAGTGAGTTCCTTTGAATATTTAATGAGCTCCTCTAAACTTTTGTATTCCTCTTCGCTGATTTTCTCACCGCTGGCTGCTTTTTCACTTAAGCTGCTGCAAAAAGCACCTACTTGTGACAAAAACTTGAAGGTGTTTTCAAGGAGTATATCCGAAACCGGCAGAACACTCAGACAACTTTTGGCCTGTGCCGCTTCACGCCATATTTCAGAGGACAGCTTTTCTGCCATGGGAGCAGTAGCTGTATAAAATTCCTTGCTCAGTCCCTGCTGAATATTTGACATACACGCTGTAAGCTCCGTAAGCGCCCTCTGCTGTGAATTAATATTTATTCTTTCAAGCTTTTCCGCTCTTACATAGCCCGAAATCGCCGCCGCACTGAGTGCCACAAATGCAGCACATATAAAACTTACAATTTTTATAAGACCTCTTCTCGATTTTATTGCCATAAAATCACTCCCGAAAATTAAGTAGTTGTTATGCAAGAAAGCTTCTCCTTTATAATCTGCCAAAAATTATAAAAATATACCTTTTGTGTAAATTTTGTAAAATTAAAATCCTTTCATATGCATTATTTAATTGTATAATTTTAAAGGTTTGTTCATTGAAACAAAGCTCAGTTTGTTGTATACTTAATATGTATATCTGTATATAAATAACGGAGGCATTTTTTTGGAAGCTTATCTTGATAACAGTGCAACTACTCCGGTTTGCCGTGAGGCAGCCGATAAAATAATGGAGGCAGTTACCTCCCTCTACGGTAATCCCTCATCCTTACACGAAAAGGGATTTGAAGCTGAAAAGCTATTGAAGGATTCCAGAACCAATGTGGCAAAGGTTCTCTGCTGCGAAGCGGACAGGCTTTTTTTCACAGCCGGAGGAACCGAAGCCAACAATCTTGCTCTTTTTGGCATTGCACGCTCCATGAAAAGAAGCGGAAATAAAATAGTGACAACTGCTTTTGAGCATCCCAGTGTTGCAAAGTGCATAGACGCACTGGAAAACGAAGGATTTAATGTCACCCGCATTGCCCCGGATGCTTCAGGCAATATTCCCACAGAAGCTTTCAGAGAGGCTATTGACGAAAACACAATTCTTGTTGCAGTCATGGCGGTAAATAACGAAACGGGAAGCATACAGCCAATCAAGGAAATCCGCAGTATTATCGAAGAAAAACATTCCCCCGCTCTTTTCCACTGTGACTGTGTTCAGGCTTTTGGAAAAGTGAATATGCGAACAATCACCCCATTTGTTGACACTATGAGCATAAGCTCCCATAAAATCCACGGTCCCAAAGGTGTCGGAGCATTGTATATCAAAAAAGGAATACGTCTTTCTCCTCTCATTTTCGGCGGAGGACAGGAACACGATATACGTCCGGGAACAGAACCCATGCCGGCAATTGCAGGCTTCGGAGCAGCTGCGGCAGCTTTACCGAATCCTGAGAAAACCCTCGAAAAAGTGTCACAGCTTAAAGAAAGACTTTTTTCAAAGCTTTCACAGTTTGACGACGTGGTTATAAATTCTCCCGATAATGCACTCCCCTATGTAATCAATCTTTCGGTTCTCGGCATACGCTCAGAACCTATGATAAACTTTCTCTCAGATATGGAAATCTATGTTTCCGCAGGTTCTGCCTGTTCAAAGGGTCATCGCAGTGAAGCTCTCACGGCTCTCGGCATAAGCCCCGACAGAATAGACAGTGCACTGAGAGTAAGCCTTTCAAGGTTTACCACAGAAGAACATATTGATATGCTGGTTGACGGCATAGATAAATGCAGAAAATTTTTACGCAGGAGCAAAAGATGAAAGAAGTAATACTTATTAAAAACGGAGAGCTTGCTTTAAAGGGGCTTAACCGTTCCACATTTGAAGACATTCTTGTTAAGAACATTCGCAGAAGACTTAAATCAGCAGGAGATTTTGATTACATAAAATCCCAGTCCACAATTATAATCGAGCCTAAGGACGAAAACTGCGATTTTGAAGCTGCTCAGGAAGCGGTGAGCAGAATTTTCGGCATTGCGGGATTTTCCCGTGCTGCAGCAGTGGAAAAGGATTTTGACAAGGTAATCGAAATCAGCGGAGCTTATCTTGAAGGAGCACTTAAAAACGCCAAAACCTTTAAGGTAGAGGCTAAAAGATCAGATAAAAAATTCCCCCTTGCCTCTCCCGAAATCAGCAGAGAAATGGGAGGACATCTGCTCTCAGTGTATCCTCACCTTAAAGTAGATGTACACAACCCGGAAGTTACCGTAATGGTAGAGGTAAGAGATAAATATATTTTCCTCCACGGCACCCAGATTAAAGGCGCCGGCGGCATGCCTGTTGGAACAGGAGGAAAAGCAGGAATACTCATCTCCGGCGGAATCGACAGCCCAGTCGCTGCATGGATGATGGCAAAGAGAGGCATAGAGCTTACTGCAATCCATTTTGCCTCTCCCCCATATACAAGCAAAAGAGCTGAGATGAAAGTTGTAACCCTTCTCGAAAAGGTTGCAAAATACAGCGGCAGAATGACAATGTTCACTGTACCTTTCACAGAAATCCAGGAGCAGATTAAGGACAACTGTCCCGAAGAGCTTTTCACACTCATTATGCGCCGTGCAATGATGAAAGCTGCGGAAAAAATTGCAAGAAAAGAAAACTGCCAGGCTCTTATTACAGGCGAAAGCGTCGGACAGGTTGCAAGCCAGACTATATATGCCCTTGCATGTACAGACGCTGCGGCTAATATGCCTGTATTCCGTCCCCTTATAGGAATGGATAAAGATGAGATAATTGAAATTTCCCGTAAAATCGACACCTTTGAAACCTCAATTCTCCCCTATGAGGACTGCTGTACAGTGTTTACACCTAAACATCCGAAAACACGTCCCAACTTAGGGGATATTGAAAAGGCGGAACAGCTTATCCCTCTTGATGAACTTGTGGAAAAAGCTGTAAACGGCGCTCAGATCAGAACCGTAACTGCCTGATTTATCCTTTATTTCCCAAGGAGAGCGATAAAATGAAATGCGAAATATTGTCCGTTGGAACGGAGCTGCTTTTAGGAGATATTCTCAATACCGACGCACAGTTTCTTGCAAGAGAGCTTGCGGCAATGGGCTTTACAATGCAGCATCAGGCTACTGTCGGAGATAACCCCGAACGTTTGCGTGAAGCCGTAGAACACGCCCTTTCAAGAAGCGATATAATAATAACCTCCGGAGGTCTCGGCCCCACAGCCGATGACATAACAAAGGAAATCTGCGCCGAGGTTATGGGAATCCCACTTGTACTCCACGAGGAAAGTCTTCAGCGTATGCTTGACTTTTTCAGCCACAGAAAAAGTGGAATGCCGGAAACAAACCGCAAACAGGCATATCTGCCAGAGGGCGGAGTAGTTTTCAAAAATGATCACGGCACTGCCCCCGGATGCGCCATGGAGCGTGACGGCAAGTGCATAATCTGTCTCCCAGGTCCTCCCCGTGAGCTTTATCCCATGTTCAATAATTTCGTAAAGCCATATCTTTCCGAAAAATCCGGCATGGTTATTATCTCACACAATGTCCGCACTTTCGGCATAGGAGAATCCTTAATGGCAGAAACAGCCGGTGAGCTTCTCGATATGCAAAACCCCACAGTAGCTCCCTATGCCAAAGACGGCGAAGCGCTTCTGAGAGTCACTTCCAGAGCAGAAAATGAGGAGAAAGCGGAAGAGCTTATAAAGCCCGTTATAGAGGAAATCGAAAGTAGACTTGGCAAATTTATATACGGCATTGACGTTTCCAGTATTCAGGAAAAGGTTGTAGAGCTTCTTAAAGAAAAGAAAATGAAAATCGGTCTTGCGGAATCCTGTACCGCAGGCTATATTGCAAAAAGGATAACGGAAATTCCCGGTTCATCGGAGATTTTCGACTGCGGCATAGTATCCTATGCAAACCACATCAAAGAACAGATTCTCGGCGTCCCTCACGACGCCATAGAGAAAAACGGCGTCGTAAGCCGTGAGGTTGCCTGCCATATGGCAAAAGGAGCACTGAAAGTCAGCGGCGCAGATATTGCCCTTTCCGTTACCGGAATTGCAGGGCCTGATCCCAGCGAAAGCGGCAAGCCGGCAGGACTGAGCTATATAGCTCTTGCAGATAAAAACCATGTATGGTGCATTAGATTTGAAACGGGACGTTCCGGCGATAACAGAGAATATAACCGCTATGTAACGGCTTCAAATGCACTAAACCTTGCAAGATTATATCTAATCGGCAAACTTACCCCGGAAGAAGCAGAACACGATTTTGATTAAGGAGGTAATTTCCTATGAGCAACGATTTTGAAAACAAAAACAGCCTTCCCGATAAAGATGAAAACTATGAGAATTTAGCAAACAATTATGAAGCGGAAGAATTGGAAAATGATTCAGAAAATTCTGCCGATACTGCATGGCTGATTCCGGAAGAAAAAGTTAAAAAAGAATCTGCATTTATCAGATTCCTTAAATATCTCTTCCCCTGGAAAGGCGACAGTACAAAGGAAATTATAAGAAAAATTATTTTCTTCGTTGCCCTAATAGTACTCATCGTCTGCGGCGTTATCCTTGGCGGAAGATTTATAGAACGTCAGAAAAGTGACGGAACCTACAATGAACTCAACCAGTGGAAAACCGAAATGGAAAACATGGAGAACACAGAGGAAAACTGGGATAGAATTGAAGCACAGTATCCGGATGTTGACTTCCCTGAGGGAATGAACATTAAATGGGCAAGACTTTATGCCGCCAATCAGGATTTTGTCGGCTGGATAAACATTCCCGGCACGAATATTTCATACCCCATTGTTCAGGGAAAAGATAACGCCGAGTATTTGTATCTTGATTTTAACCGTCAGGATACAAACTACGGAAATCCCTTTATGGATTATCGAAATGATATTCAGGATCTCGATAAAAATACAATCATTTACGGTCACCATATGCGTGACAATATGATTTTTGCTCCTCTTAAAAATTATAAGAGCACTTCTACATTCCAGAAATCACCTATAATTGAACTTAGCACACTCTATGATGATTACACCTTTAAAATTTACGGTGTATTCTTTACAAACGCTTATCCCGAACAGAATAACGGATATGTATTTAATTTCATGCATACCACTTTCGGTTCCAACGACAATTTCATGGAATACATTGAGCAGGTAGATATGAGAAAGCTCTACACAACAGGCGTTGATATTAAGCCAACAGATAAAATTATCACACTTAATACCTGTGCTTATGAATTTACAGAGGCAAGACTTGTTGTTATAGGAAGACTTGTCCGTGAGGGCGAAGATACTTCAGTGGATACATCAAAGGTATATCTCAATTCAAATCCCCTTTGGCCCCAGGCTTACTACGACAAAAAGGGAATTGAAAATCCTTTTAAGGACTATGAAAACTGGTATCTTGATTAAGGGCTAATCCGCTTTTGGAGGGAAAGAGAATATTATGAAAACATATCTTCTCTGTCTGAGAAAAGACCAATCGAGGGGTTTACAGGCAGAAAATGCTATTTTTAATGCAGCTTGTAAATTTGGTCTGAAAAAAGAAAACTGCGAAAGCTTCTGCAATGTGCGTGAGTTTTTCCGTCGTCTGTCAGAAATTTTTGATGAGGAATCACTTATAATTCTTGCAGCTGATACAGAAATGTTTTCAGATACAAAGCGTATGATCTGCTCAGCACTGTTTTTAAATTGCATGTCCGGCGACATACACAGTGATGATTTCATTCCCGAAGGGGCAATAATTTTGCCCACTTCTGATAACGCTTTTTCAGGTTTTGCAATAAAGAAAAACAGCAACTGCTTAATTCTTCTTCCACTTGACGATGAAAGAACTCAGCAATGCTTGGGCGATCATTTCTTTACCTTTATGTCAGAAACAATCGGTAAAACCAAAACCGTTTCTGAAAATTCAGATAATAACCTCAATTTTACTATGGCGCTAATTTCAGAAAAAGCAGCCGATGTATGCAATGTTCTTGCAGCCAGGAAGCTAACGGCAGCTTTATCCCTTTCAAATGCGGGAAATAAGCTTTGCCGTGTTTTACCTGAAATGGTTCAGCTTAGTTTCTTTCCTTCTTCACGGCAAAGAAAAAATACTTCTCCGAAAAATTATGCTGCTGTGCTTGCACGAGAAGCAGCTGAACATTCCGGAAAAAATATAGGCGCAAGTATCACCAATGTTTTTAAAACTCAGAATGAAGGCGAAATTCAATTCTTTGTATATATCGCTGTTGCTGACAGCAAAGGGGCAAAGGTCAGAAAAATATATGCGCAGCCAGATGAATCTGCGCTATCTCTCACAGCCTGCGCTTTGGATGCAGTCTTAGATATGATAAAAGAGCAGGCGATTACCGAAAAAACTTCATCTGATGGAGAAAATGAAGCAAGAGCAGTTCTGCCCACTCCGTCAATTAAAAATGCAAACCGCAAAAAAATATTCAAATATACTGCTTGTGCCGCAGCTGCTGCATTGTTTCTTTGCCTTTCGGTAGGAATAGGCGCTTTGATCGTAAAGCCCGATACTGTACCTTCATCCTCAAATACCGGAACATCAAAAAGCGAAAGCGGCACAAACAACAAATCCGATTTTGACTATAAAAATTTTTGGGATTCACTGTTTAATAATGACTCCGATGAGGAATCAACGGATGACAGTCCCGTTATAGATGAACCTGCCAATGATGATATCAATACCGGAGATTCATCGGGAGACAGAACTAATACACCGTCAGTAACCGAGCAGGATACAGATTCTTCACAGTCAGAGTCTCCAAGCGAAAACACATCCACGCAGCAGCCTACGGAAAAACCCACAGATGAAACAAAGCCCACTGAGCCCGGCACAGAGGATACAAGCGAACCGACTCAGGAGCCGTCTACAGAGACTCCGACCGAAACACAGCCCACTGAGCCTACTGAACCCACCGTTCCGGAAGATTCCACAGCAGCTGCTGAAAACCAGCCTGCCGCTGAATGAGAACCGGCTGAAACAATTATTTAAATGCAATAGATAGCAAAGTGCCTGTAAAGCCGCAACCGACGGCATTTCAGGCACAATGCTTTTAAGGAGAAAGAAAATTTATGAAGTCATATTTTCTCTGTCTGCGAAAAAAGGATTCCGACACTTTAAAGGAAGAAAATATCATTTTCAGCTTGGCCGCTCCCTTTGGTCTTGAAAAGGAAAACTGTATTTATTTTAGCAGCGCACGTGAATTTTTCATGTCCCTTTCAAAGCTTACGGAAGAAGAAGCTCTTGTTATCATGGCAATAGACAATGACTTTTTTGCAAACGTAAAGCGCATGGTATGCTCCGTACTTTCAGTTAATTGCACGGAATGTGAAGCTATTGCTGAGCTTTGCAAAGAGGATATAGAAAACCGTGACGTACATATATTGATGCCTGAGGATTGTGCTGTTTTTCCGTCTCATGACGGAGCTTTTTCCGGCTTTGCTTTTAAGGCGGACAAGCTCAATATATTATTCCTCCCACTTGATTCAGAGAGAACCGAACGCTGTGCCGCAGCCGCCTTTAAAAAATATATTCCCAAAATTATGCACACTCAAACGGATGATTTTCCCGCAGAGGTTTCGGACAGACAGGAAATTGATCCCCTTACACAGTCTTTCTCCGATTTAAACTCTTTCCTTACAGATAAGAAACTGAAAGTTTTTCTTTCTGTTTCTCCCACAGGTGCAAAAATCTGCCGCAAATTCCCCGAAAATGAAGAAATAACTTTCTTCACCTCCGATATTAAGCGAGACGGCAATTCTCCCAAAACATATGCAGCACTTTTAGCTAAGGAGGCGGCGGAAAAATCTCCGTCCCATATAGGCGCTGTTATCACTCACGCTTTCAAAATAGCAGGCGAGGATAAAAATCAGTTATTTATCATTGCAGCTGTTGCTAACAGCGAATATGTAAAGGTCAAAAAAATATATGCCGGAGAAAATGATACGGCATCTTCCCTCACGGCTTTAGCAATGCAGTATGTTTTTGGAATGATAAAGAGATTTGTCTCATCAGAAGATATTGATCCGATGAAAAGCGTCAACGCCTCCCCTAAAAAACTTATCACTCCCGAAAACAAAAAGTTCTGGATTACCGCAATATGCTTAATAACTGCCATAGCTGTTATACTGACTGCTTTCGGCATAGGCAAAGCCGTAACTCAGGCCAATGCTGATTTACCCTCCGACAATACCGAAAATACAGAAAATTGCGATGATTTCGAGGATAACCGTCACGGTGAAGTGGCTCTGATACCAGATAATCCCAGTGAAGAATCAACCGAGGAAGAATCCTCTTCTGAGGGAACTGAAGAAGCTACTGAAACTCAGACGGAAAAGGCAACAAAACCAACGGAAATCCAAACGACCAAGGCACCTGAAACCACAGCCAAAGAAACAACCACTTCAAAGCCTGTTGCAGACGGCACGTTTGTATTTACAGTATACGGATACGGCCACGGCGTAGGAATGAGCCAGTATGGAGCCAACGCCTATGCAAAACAGGGCTGGAGCTATGATAAAATACTTACTCATTACTATACCGGTACTCAAGTAGTTGACGATTCCAATATGCCGAAAACCTTAAAGGTTAAGGGAAAAGATGTGGAAACATCCCTCGCAGTAGCAATGGCTGTTCAGGGCGAAATGGGTTCCAGTTTTCATACGGAAGCCCTTAAAGCTCAGGCTGTTGCAGCATATACATACGCTATGAGAAGCGGCGGCACCTGCGACGGAATGTATACAATTTCCACTCCCTCTCAGGCGGTAATAGACGCAGTAAATGCCGTTAAAGGCAAATATGTTTCATATAACGGTTCGTACATAAATGCGGTATTTTTTGCCTATTCGGGAGGCAAAACTGTTTCATCCTCTTCCGTTTGGGGCTCTACGGTAAATTACCCCTACCTTGTCCCCGTTGACAGTTCTCCTGACCTGAAACTCAGCAACTGCAAAAGCGTTGTGCGTATTTCAGCCGCAGATATGAAAAAGAGAGCCTACGACTCCTACGGCGTAAACCTTACAGGAGATCCTTCTACATGGCTCGCAATAAAAAAACACGACAATTCAACGGGAATGGGTGTAGGATATGTTTCTCAGATCTCAATGGGCGGAAAAATCCTCAGCGGAAATCAGTTCCGTACATATGTAATGGATTACGATATACGTTCACACTGTTTCTCAGTTGAATTCATACCGGCATAAAGATTCTTAAAAAAGTCATCGGGACAGCCTTTAAATGAAGCTGTCCCGATATTTTTATTTATAAAACGCATTGCGGCAGGTCTTTTTATAGGTTATAATTCATGTAAACTGCCAGTTGCAACTGCCGGTTGACAGATTGCATAGTGCCGATTGGTAGAATGTAACCCCGAATTTGTGTATACTTGCATCACAGACAGAACAAAATCCAAATTAAAGGAGCTGTGTTTATGATATTTGCAGATAAGTTAATTGAGCTTCGCAAGAAAAGCGGATGGTCGCAGGAAGAACTTGCAGAACAGATGAACGTTACAAGACAATCGGTATCAAAGTGGGAGGGCGCACAGTCAGTGCCTGATCTTGAAAAGATTATTCAGCTTTCAAAGCTTTTCGGTGTAAGCACCGACTATTTACTTAAAGATGAAATAGAGGCAAACGAAAACGAATCTGCATCTTTAAAGACAGAGGAAAAACTCAATGTCCGCCGTGTATCAATGGAGGAAGCAAATAAATTTCTCGCAGCAAAAACTCAGACGGCTAAGACAATAGCATGCGGAGTATTTTTATGTATCATTTCCCCCATATGCTTGATGATTTTAAGCGTTATGAGTGAAAAGACCATTTACAACATATCCGAAAACGTAGCCGCCGGCATCGGAATGATCACTTTGCTTATATTAATCGCAAATGCTGTTACCTTGTTCATACTCAGCTCAAGCAAAACCTCGGCTTTCGAGTTTCTTGAAAACGAAATTTTTGAAACCTCATACGGTGTAACAGGCATGGTAAAAGAGCGCAAAGAGGATTACCGAGAGTCCTACACAAAAAATATAGCAATAGGCGTATGCTTCTGCGTACTGTCACTGGTTCCCCTTTTTGCGGCAATTATTATAAGTGAAGACGATCTGTTTATGGTTTCAATGGTTGCAGTAATGCTGGCACTTATTGGCATAGGTGTAAATTTCATTGTTAAAACCTGCATCATCTGGGAAAGCTTTGACAAGCTCTTACAGGAAGGCGAATATTCTAAAAGAAAGAAAAAGGAAAAAATCGCCTCTTCAAAAGTCAATACAATATACTGGTCAGTTGTAACAGCAGGATATCTGGCATACAGCTTCATAAGCTACAAGTGGCATTTCAGCTGGATTATCTGGCCCGTAGCAGCGGTATTATATCCGGCAGTAACATCTATTTTCGCTTCACACAAGGATAAATAAAACACTTAATCAGCAAAACAAAAAGCACAAAGCGGACAGCATATGCTGTCCGCTTTTACTATTGCAAGGATATTATTTTAAAATCAATCGCCGAAGCTTATACCAAGATCACGGGCTGACTTTACGACCTCGCTGTCAACTGGAACATATTTAAGCTTACCAGCAACCTCTGAAAGAGGAACAGGCACAATGCTTTCGCCCTTGACGGCCACCATATAGCCAAACTGCTTTTTCTTTATAAGCTCCGCAGCGGCGGTACCCAGTCTTGTGGAAAGAACTCTGTCATAGGCGTTGGGATCTCCGCCACGCTGAATGTGACCGGGAACACAGACTCTTATCTCCCTGCCCATTTCCTTTTCGATTTCAGCGGCAAGCTCATATCCCTTTGAAGAAAACGGACTTGCAGCCTGCTTTGCCTTGCGCTCCTTCTTTGAAAGTGCAGCATCCTCTTTGGAGATCGCTCCCTCAGCAACAGCTATAATTGAGAAGTTCTTGCCTGCCTTCTCTCTCGCCTTAAGAGCCTTTACAACAGATTTTATATTATAGGGAATTTCGGGAAGGAGTATAATATCAGCTCCTCCGGCAATACCTGCATAAAGAGTAAGCCAGCCTACTTTATGACCCATTATCTCTACAATAAATACTCTTCCGTGCGAAGTGGCGGTTGTATGAATACAGTCGATTACGTTTGTTGCAACTGCAACAGCGCTCTGAAAACCGAATGTTTCATCAGTGCCCCAGATGTCGTTATCAATGGTCTTTGGCATTGTGACAACATTAAGTCCCTCTTCTGAAAGAAGATTTGCCGTCTTGTGGGTTCCGTTGCCGCCAAGGACAACCAGTGCATCAAGACCCAGCTTCTTATAATTTTTCTTCATTTCGGCAACCTTATCTATGCCGCTTTCATCAATAACCCTCATAAGCTTGAAGGGACGGCGTGAAGTACCCAAAATTGTGCCGCCTCTTGTAAGTATTCCCGAAAAGTCATCTTTTTCCATAAGCTTCCAGTCGTTTTCAATAAGACCTCTGTAACCGTCTGCGAAACCGTAGATTTCAACATCGTCATCGAATGCAGTGTAAAGAGCTTTGGCAAGACCTCTAAGTGCAGGGTTAAGTCCCTGACAGTCTCCGCCGCTTGTAAGCACGCCAATCTTTTTCATTTCAACATCCGCTCCTTTTATTTTTAATTATTCCTCTTCGTAGTCAAGCTCACGCTTTTTTGCATATTCAAGGAACAAATTCTGACTGTTTATTGAGCCTCTGCCCCTTCTGTCCATAAGCTCATAGGAGGCATCGCTTTTCTGGATTCTTGTATTTACCGTATCGGCAAACATTACTTCAAGTATCCTGTTAAGTCTTGCCTGTATTCCCTCATCGTATACAGGGAACACCAGTTCAACACGTCTGTCAAGGTTTCTCGGCATGAGATCCGCCGAACCGAGATATATCTCCCTTTCACCGCCGTTTTCAAATCTGAAAATACGGCTGTGCTCGAGGAATCTGCCTACAATTGAATG